>Ga0335078_10000160_pt1 | contig 113247 bp, 88 predicted proteins | sample Lox_Sample_32_FD_206711 | JGI IMG/M metagenome (GOLD analysis project Ga0335078, IMG submission 206711) | Soil microbial communities from Loxahatchee National Wildlife Refuge, Florida, United States - Lox_Sample_3.2 | ecosystem: Environmental > Terrestrial > Soil > Wetlands | place: USA... | reverse complement strand
CGAGGAAACAGAAGGTGGCAGGCCCTGTGTGGCCTGTGAAAAGCACATCCCGGTTGATTCAAAGCTTTGCCCGTTCTGCGGCTGGACACAACCCTGAAGACCGTCGCCCGGCCTGGAGCGGTGACGGGCGCGCCAGCCTCTTCCTTCATGCCTTTCAGAATTCCGGGCTTTTGTTGCGATGTTGGTCCTTGATCAAAATTCGCAGGTTTGATTCCATGGCGCGACCGCATGATGAAAGGTTGCCTTGGCCACTCACCTTCCGTCCAAATGGCAGTTGCTATAGTAGCCGTTATATTGCTCGCGATTCTTTCGGGGCTTGGCAGCCTGGCTTCTCCATCGTCCGTTCAAACAAGTCGAATTGCGGTCAATCTTTCAAATTCGCTGCCATCCAAAATCACCACGCGCGATGGACAAACTTATAACGCGGTAAAGCTTGTGCGCGTTCTCCCGGATGGCCTGATCGTTGAATACCGGCTCGATTCCGGCGGGACAGGATTAGCCCGGCTCAAATTTGAAAAACTCCCAGAATCGCTTCAAAAACAATTCGGCTACGATCGAGAGAAAGCTTTAGCGTATGAAAAAGACCAGGCTCTTGTCCTGGCAGAATTATCCCAAGAACCACGGCCAAATGAAACCTGGACGCTCACCAGCGCGCCTGCCAACCGGGACTGGAGCTCCGTCGTTTCATCCGCGGACGGAAGTAAACTGGTGGCGGCGGCCCGCGGCGGCGCCATTTATCGGTCGACGAATTCAGGAGCAACCTGGAGAATGACCGGCGCACCTGCCGATAGCAACTGGAGTTCTGTCGCCTCATCTGTGGACGGCCGGAAACTGGTAGCGGCGGTCTACGGTGGTGCGATTTACACGTCGACGAATTCAGGAATCACCTGGACACCAAAAAACGCCCCGGTTGCCGACTGGAGCAGTGTCGCTTCCTCAACCGATGGAGTCAGGCTGGTGGCAGCCGTTTTCGGCGGCGGCGTTTACACCTCCACCAATTCAGGCCTCAACTGGATTTCGAACAACCTGCCCGGCCAGTCATGGTATTGTGTCGCCTCATCGGCAGATGGATCCCGGTTGCTGGCAGCCGGAGGGAATGTGATTTACGACAAGAATTACGACCGCCAGGTTTTTATCTCCACCAATTCGGGTGTTACCTGGAAACAAACCGGCCTGCCCGATGCGCAATGGCAATCCGCGGCGTCATCGGCGGATGGAACCAAGCTCGTGGTCTGTGTGTACGATGGCGGCATTTATACCTCGACAAATTCAGGTGCCACCTGGATGTCGAACGCCGTTCCCCGTATGACGTGGGACGCCGTTGCCATGTCGGCCGATGGATCAAAAATGGTTGCTGCGGTGTATTTTGGCGGTTATCACCTCTATCCAGTTACGTCCATTTACACATCCACAAATTATGGAATCACCTGGCAATCACACAATGCGCCGGAAGTGAGGTGGAGCGCCATCGCCTGCTCGGCGGACGGCAACAAGCTGGTGGCCACGGAGCTTGGTGGCGGAGGAATTTACACCGCAACCAATTCAATACCCACCGATCTCCCGCGGCCCTGATCGCGCGGCCGACATCGACGCATCGAGAGTGACGCAAATCAAGTTGCCGCGGGCAATCCCGATGTGGTGTGCCTGAGCCGGACCGCGGACAATCCAAACTACTGGGACGCTTTGAGTAAAAATCCTGGTGGCAACTGACCGTGCCAGGGCTCCGGCGTTTGATGGCGTGAGACACCGCCGGCGGCCCTGTCCAAACGGGGGTGAAAAAAGCAATAAAAGCAGCCAGTGGTTTTACCCTTGTTGAATTGTTGGTGGTTATTGCCATTATCACCATTCTCGCCGCTTTGTTGTTACCGGCTCTCAGCACCGCGAAAAAGCGGGCCCGGCGGACGGTTTGCATCAATAATCTGCGGCAGATCAATCTGGGCGTTCGCCTGTATTCCGAAGATACCGGCGACGCCACTCCTTCTCCCGGGACAGCGGCAGCCTCGACCGACATGATGCTTCTTTATTCCGGTTACAAGGCGCTTATGAAACATTACGTCGGACTGGAAGGGGCGTCGTCACCACAGGACAAACTGTTTACCTGCCCGGCGGATGCGTTTTTCCCCAGCTTTTTTTTGACCAACGGCCAGTGGCCGTTGCACTTTGTGCATCTGAGTTTCCATGACCAGCCGTTTTCGGATTTTTCCAGCTACGTGTTTAATGGTGGAAATAACATCACTCAAACCAACCAGAACAATGCGATGATCATCCCCCGCCCCGGGCTCACGGGCGTGAAGTTGAGCGTGGTAAAACATCCGAGCCGGACGGCCCTGGTTTCGGAAGGTTCGGCGCCCTGCCCCTGGTCATGGCACGAGCCCTCGGGCAGCGTCAGGTTCAATGACGCCAGGAACGTGGTAAGTTTTGTGGATGGCCATGTCAGCTACATCAAAATTTATTGGGATAGCGCATTCAATGGGGGCCACTCACAGGCCTTCATGTATGACCCGCCCGCGAACTACGATTATCAATGGAGCGCGAATTAACACAAAACGCCGCCTGGCATGAGCAGGAACCGGCCGGCCGGCCGGGCTTTGGCCCGTCAGACCCCTTTGACAAGCCGCCGCTGAGTCGTATTTTGTCAGCAGTGAATTTCGATTACTCAAAACGTGGTTACCTCCTGCCGCATGGATGCAAGGACTTGATCGATGTCATTGGACAGGAAAGCGGAGACCAATTCGTGTGGCGGATCCACTTGCCGGAGGTGGCGTCGGCCAGCCTCATAGTCACGGTAGAAGGAAGGAGCATTCGGATTTCAGGGAAAGGTCAGAAGCCTTTTGAAACTGTATTCGAAGTACCCATGGGATATGACATTATTCAAGCGTGGGCCACCTGTCTTAACGACGAGCTGCGGATTACCATTCCGAAAGCGGCATCCTGACAGAATCGTTGTGGTTAACGATGGAGTGGTGAAAGTGACGCGTGGCGTGGTGGAAAACGGCGCAGACGATTTTATGAAATTCGAACGTCCTCATTACCGTCGGTGTTCTGCCTTCGCCAGGGCTGTGGCGGACAAGCGGGCCTGTCCGGCCGACTTGTCCGTAGGAGCCCTGGCGAAGTTGGAAGTAGCAGAGCGAAAGAGGATGGCGGTGCCTGATCTCTGGCGTTAGGCTGTCCGAGCACGCCGATGCGTATTCTTGACCACATCGATTTGCGAGTGCGGAGCCTCACCGAAGTCCGCTCCTTCTATCAGACTCTGTTGCCTGCTCTGGGCTTCGATCGCGACGCCAAAATTGAGGGTTGGATTCAGTATGAACGGAGCGGCGACACCGCTATGGCCGAATTCTTCGGGGTAACGGAATCAGCGGATCATATCGCCAATGAAAGCCGGATTGCTTTTTGGGCATCCAGTGATGCGGAGGTGGACAGACTGGCCGAAGTTGTCATCCGTTCAGGGGCACGTAACATCGAGGGGCCAGCATATGAAGCTCCCGGCTACTATGCCGTTTTTTTTGAGGATGCATCGGGAAATCGTTTTGAGATATGCCATCGAGAGTGACGCAGAGCTCTGGCGTCAGGCGGCTACACATTTATGAAAATACGATACGCAACAGTCATGGCAGTTGTTTTGGGATTGCTCGCCGTTTCCTGGCCGACCAATCGCACGTTTGCACAAACCTCAACGAATAGATCCGCCTCAAGTCCGGCATTTCAAAAAGCCAGGATGTTCAAAATGGACAGCTTCATGGTGGAGAATCTGACTCTTGACCAAGTGATCGATCAGTTGAACCAACAAGTCGCTCTGCGACACGGAGAAGTCACGCTGCGTCTGGCGGCAACAGCCAAGGAGAAGGAGAATACATTGATCACCGTTAGTCTTAAAAAAACGAGTCTTGCGGATATACTGGACCATGTTGCCAAGGCAGCCGACTTGGGTTTGATGGAGGAAGACAGCGTGATAGTTCTTGTTCCAAAGAAGAATGCGCCATGACGAAACCGCCTGACAAATCGCTGCCGCCAACCGCCATCGCGCCTGCCAGTGGGACGATTTCATGAAATTCGGATATCACTTTGCATTGCTGAGTCCGCCGGCGGCGGCGGTTCTTTAACCTGGATGTCAGGTGCCAAAAACTACATCACATGAATGATTCGCGCCGGCTCCTCCAGCATTTTCTCGGTGCATTGGCCTACAGAACGCGGAAGGCGCTCGGGGATGCGCCCGACGGCTTCGCCGACCGGGGGGACCGAATTGGAAGGTGAGCCGGGTATGGACTATTTCCGCCAGTCCGCCGTCACCCTGATCCAGGCTTCCCATGGGAAAGTGGACACCAACGCACCGGACAAGATAGTGGTTGAACTGGATGGCCTGTCCTTCAAGCTGATTAGATTCGGCTACATCGTAGCCCATGGGATGGTCGAATTCCAGGTCGCCTCTTCGTTTCTCAACAAGACGTAGTGTTCGGACATGACGGATCACGATGCGGATTCCCCCGGGAAATGGTATTCGCTGGATACTCGACAGACGGCTTCGCGGACCATGGTCGCCGGCTCCATACGGCGGGCGGTTGAAAACTTTGTCAGAGACCTGGCCGGCCCACCGACCGACGCTCGGAAAGCCGGCATTTCAACGTCGGAGGCCGCCAAGAACAAAAATCCGGGACCTGGACGCCATAGTCCGTAGGGGGGGGAGACCGGAGCGATGTTGGGGAGCCGGTTCGCGATGTTTTTGACTGGGCCATGAAGTTTAGATACAGTGGCTTATATTGCTCAGATGTCAGTGCTGGCTGAGCCTGGACAGGAAAGGCTATGCGGGCGAGCGACACAAAAGAAGACCCATTGGAACCAAAATCACGGGCCGAGCGTCCCGGAAACGGTGACATTGTCAGAGCCACTTATCGCCGGGCGAAGGTTTTTTTTGCAAACTCCGCAGCTCAACCCGAGGCGAAACGTTTGTCGTTGTATGAACAGTTTTGTGCGAATTGGATTACGTTTGTAACCGCATTTGCCGCCCTGACGGCAGCGATAATACTGCATGTTATTCTGCCCCCGTACATTTCGGTGCCACCTTTGGCGATCCTGGCCTGCGCACTGTTGTCCGCGGTAGTGAACGGTCGATGGGGCACCCTGGCGGCGTTGGCTTACAGTGTGATGTTGGTCGCGGTGAGCGTTCACTTTCACCTCGTGCCGTTCAAAATGTCAACATTGATATGGAATTGCCTGATGCGGTTTCTTTTCCTGGAAATTTATGTAGTGCTATTTGATTACCTTCGCCGCCGAGGCAGCACGTTGCCTGAGAAGTAGTCTTCGGTGGCGGTTCCCGGGATCCGGGCCGGACCAAAAGGCAACCTGAAGCGGCGCTGCAGCCCTGCCGGCGCGCAACTTTTTAACGGGAGAAATGTTTTACTATGATATGAGCAAACGCACTCTTCCTGTTGTACTTGCATCCTTTGTTCTGGTATTCGCCGGAAATATCGCGCCGGCACAGACTGCCTCTATACCGAAAAAAAACGATTTAGGGGTAATTGATGTTTCCGCTGACGGGCCAAGCAGCCACATTCTGGCCGATGGCAGAGTTTGCACCGTTACACCGTCCATTTTACCGGGCGGCAAGGCCAGCCTGGCGGCAACGATTATCGAGACCAATGCTTCAGGGGTGAAGCGATCGTCCCTGGCTCTCGAATTGCCGGTCGACGGGCGAGTCACGACGTTTGCTTTTGACAAAGATACGGTTATGACTGTGGCGCTGGAAAACAAAGATGCGGTTCTGCCCGGGCGACACTTGTCCGAGACCCAGGTGGCTGAGATCGCTTCCCGGGAATTGCCTCGCACTCGAGGATTTACGTGTAAATTCAAAGACGGAGTATGGGAGATTCTGGAACTTCAGAAGAACGTTTGGGGAACTGCCTCCATCACGACCAATGCGGACGGCCACGTTTTTGTCTATTCCACCAACGCCACGAGGCTGGCATTGAAAGTGCGGGACGCCGACGGCAAGGCGGAACAGGTCAAGTCGCCTTGAAATTTGCCGGTCATCGATTCGTAACCAATTTGTTTCCACCCGGTCTTTGACCGATTCAGGATTTGTGTGCTTTAATCCCGGCAGACTTGGGTGGGGCCACCAGTCTCGGGCTACCCGCTAAAAATGGGCCGACTTTGTGCCGCCACCCGAGTCACTTCCAAATTTCGCCGTTCCAGCGCATGGCCTGTTAGCCTGTTAACGTGCGGCCCTTGGAATTCAGGTGGCCATGATGGCCAGAAAAGCGGTGTCTGCTTTCCGAAAATAGCCGGCTGCTCTCACCGGCCCGTGGCCTGAAATTGGTTGCGGGGCCAGGATTTGAACCTGGGACCTTCAGGTTATGAGCCTGACGAGCTACCGGGCTGCTCCACCCCGCGATTAGGAAAGACAATATGGCCAATGATCGCTACCGACGCAAGAAGTTTTCCCTGTCAAAAAGGACACACGCCATACCGGATCCAATAACCCAGCAGTTTCACGAACTCGAGCCGGATGCGGTTGCCGATGCGGTTATGGCTCCAATCGGCGCGGTTCGATGCGAAGTATGACGGGCGCGAATAGAACTGGATTTCCGGCCCATAGTGACGGAAACAATCCAGCGCCCGACGGGAATGGTACCAGGAGGTAACCAGAATAACGCGTTTGATTTTCTGTTCGCGCAACAATTGAATGGTGAACTGGGCGTTCTCGCGGGTGGTTTTGGACCGGCTCTCAAGCTCAATCGCCCTGGCCGGCACACCCGCCGCCACCAGCAGGCGCCGGCTGATTTCACCGTCGCCCGCGCCGCTGATGATGATTCGCGGCGCGGCGTGTTCCTTGAACAATTCCGCCGCGCGTTCCGGGCGTTCATGGGAACCTCCACCCAGAACGACGATGACGTCTCCCGCGACCGGTCCGCTGTCCACAGTCAGGAAGGGCTGGGGGAAAAACAGCAGCACGAGGGCCAACAGCAGTGACGAAAGAAAAAAACCGAGCGCGATGCGTCTGATTGTTTTTTTCACGCGCCGAGACTTTTACATGAAAAACCGGTGTTGGCCAGCATCGGATTAATGCAGCGGTGCGGCCGGCCCGGGGTTCAGTCCCGGAAATTTCTCGTGAAACAGCTCCTTCCATCGTTCGGCCTGATCCGGCAAACCCTCCTGTTCGTAGAACAGAATCATCGTTTCATATTCACCCGGCCGCTCGTACTCACTTCGGGGTGTCCGGTTGAATACCGTCAGGCAGGCCGTCCAACCCAGGACCAGGGCGCCGGCCATCACCCCGACGCGCCGGCGGTTCCGGGGCCAGTCCGTCCACATTGCCACCAGGAAACAAGCCGCCCAGGGTATCCAGCACAAGGCCAGGGTCTGGCGATAACGAGACATGGGCGTTCCGACAATCACGCCGGCCGCCAGCGGCAGAAACAACAGCCATAACCAGAAATGACGCCCGTCTTTCGATCGCAAGGTCAACGCCAGGCCACCGAGCCCGGGAATAATAATCATCCAATGCCGCAAACCCCAGCGTACCGGCGGCGAAATATTTTCCAGGAAATAGTAATTCAAATTGTCGGAAGGCTCGTAAGGATCCAGGAGGGAAGCCGCCTTAAGGCATTCCAACCGAATAAAACTCCAGGCGTCAGGATGGGTCCGGATGGTTTCCACGACGAGCGGAATGGTCTTTCCCCCGCTCCGCTCCAGAATCCGGCGGTAAGAGCCGATCACGACCACAAACTCATTGGGGCTGGTGCCACAAACGTTGCCGCTGATGAACGCTTCCGCGAAACGGTTGGACGACGACAGGAGCGGCGCCCCGACCCGGGCGTTGCGGACCACCAGCGGCGCCAGCGCCACCAGCACGCCGCACACCAGACATATCACCGGCCGGCAATAGCGCCTGCGAACTGCCGAGATCACCAGCATCAATCCCACCAGGGGAATGATCAACAGAAACGTTTCCCGCGCCAGATAACCGATGCCCAGCGTCAGGCCGATGGCCCCGGCCAGCCAGTTTTGTTTGCCGCGGTCTCCTTCACAACGGTCCCACTCCAGCAACAACAGCAGCGCAACGGCAGTAATGGTCCATCCCAAAACATCACGCAACAGCGGCCAGGAACAGGCGTAGAAGGGACTGTACAACGCCGCCAGGATAAAGGCCATCCAGCCCACCCGCCGATCCCCGGATACGCGGTGGGCGATCAACCCAATCAATCCGCAGAAGGCCATCGCCAACACGGTCTGGAGCAGATAAACGTAAAAGAGATTGTCGTTCAACCACAGCAATCCGCTGAGCAGGTAAACATAGAGCGGCGACTGCTGGAAAATGGCACCGCCGCCCCACCACTGGATCCATTGGTTCCGCGTCCCGATCGGCTCCATCCACGCGGCAAAAGGATGATACGGCTGGGGATTCAACCAACCCTGGTCCAGGATTGATTTCGCCCACAGCAGATTGGCATACATATCCGTCTGCTGGTTGAGATACCGGATCTGGATCAACGGCGAACGGGCGCAACACAGAAAGTGAATGCCATAAAGCACCGTCAAAACCAACCCGGCGAGGGCAAACTGATGCCAGCGTTTTAGTTTGACCGAAGACATCGGCATTCGCGCGTCAATATTTACACCAAACCAGCTTTCCCGGCCAGCAGGATTCCACGACGCAACGGCACATTTTAGGCAGGGACGCCGCGCTGCGGCGTCCGGACAGCGCAGCGCGCTGTCCCTACCTCGCCTTCAAACAGGACAACACCATCCGTTTTCGCGATCTTAGTTGACCCAAAAAAAGGCGCGCCGGAGTTGGCTCCGGCGCGCCTGACAATTTCAATCCAGCCGCTACTCAGGCATACAGCGGTCCGAAGTTTTTGCAGGCGCGATAATCCGCCCCTTCCAGGTCCGCCGTGCCGAAAGCGGCCCAGGTGCTCGGACGGAACACGCGTTCCACCGGGACATTATGCATGTAGACCGGAATGCGGAGCATGGAGGCAAGGGTGATCAGGTCCGCGCCGATATGGCCGCAGCTGATGGCCCCGTGATTGGCGCCCCAGTTGTTCATGACTGTGTAAACATCGCGGAAGGCGCCCTGCCCGGTCAGGTTCGGCGCAAACCAGGTGGTCGGCCACGTCGGGTTCGTGCGCTGATCCAGCGCGTCATGCACTTTGCCGGGCAGATCGATGGTGACGCCTTCGGCAATTTGCAGCGCCGGACCGAAACCTTTGACCAGGTTCAGCCGGCACATCGTCACCGGCATCCCGCCTTTGGTCAGGAACCGCGTGGACCAGCCGCCGCCGGGAAAATATTCCGTAATCGAGGGATGCCACGTGGTCGCACCGAGGCATTTCTGCGCCTCGTCTTTGGTAATTTCCCAGAAGGGCTTCATCACCGGCTTGCCATCACGCGTCTGCTGGCCGGTGCCGTCGAGCGTCGCCGGACCGGAATTGATCAGGTGCAAAATACCGCCGGCTGCCGGGCCGGTGAGCTTGTGGCCGGCGACACGTTTGACGGCGTCGGGGCTCCAATACGTCCGCACGTCGGCAAAAATCTGCGCGGTATTGGTCAGCAGATAACCCAGCAGCATCGAAGCGCCGTTCAGGCAATCATTCTCGGTCGCCACCACGTAAGGCGCGCGGATACCGTTCCAGTCGAACGACGTGTTGAGAATGGCCTCCATGAAATCGCCGTTTGGCTGCCCGTCGGTCCATTGGCGCTGGCCCTGGAAACCGGCGGCGATGGCATTGTGACCGTGGGATTCCTCGCCAAAACCCATTTCAGCCAGCTTCGGGTTTCCGACCATCAGGTCACGGGCGATCAACGCCATTTTGACGGATTTTTCCCATTCGCTGTCCAGCTGGGCGCGCGAACGGGTGGTCTGCGGTGAATTGTAGTCCTTGCCTTCCTTGCAATTCTCTTTCGTCCACTTGAGGGCCTTCTTGTATTCGGCCGGGTCGAAAATCCCCTTGTCCATGCGGCGCAGAAATTCCGTCATGTCCACCGTCTCGACGCGCATGCCGAAGTAGCTTTCAAACAACGGTTGATCGACAATCGAGCCGGCGATGCCCATCGAGACGCCGCCCATGCCGAGGTAGGATTTGCCGCGCATGATGGCAACAGCGAGGCCGGACCGGACGAACTGCAAAATCTTCGCCTGCACATCCTCGGGGATGCTCTTGTCGCCGCCGTCCTGCACGTCGCGGCCGTAGATGCTGAACGCCGGCAGTCCCTTCTGCGAATGGCCGGCCAACACCGCCGCCAGGTAAACCGCGCCGGGCCGTTCCGTGCCGTTGAAACCCCAGACCGCCTTCGGAATCAGCGGATTCATGTCCATGGTTTCGCTCCCATAACACCAGCACGGGGTAACGGTGAGCGAGAGGCCGACGCCTTCGCGCGCGAATTTTTCCGCGCACGCCGCCGCCTCGGCCACGCCGCCGATACAGGTGTCGGCAATGACGCATTCCACGTGTTTGCCGTTGGGATAATAAAGATTGGAGGAAATCAATTTGGCCGCGGCTTTCGCCTGGTCCATGGTTTGTTTTTCGAGCGATTCACGGACTCCGCCGAGACGGCCGTCAATCGTCGGACGAATGCCAACTTTGGGAAGGGAACCGATGAATGGAAATGAATTTTTCATAGCGTTGATGACCGGCAGTCTTGCAAGCAGCCTCCCGCCTGTCACTCCAATTTTCATTTTTTTTGCGGACTTTTATTGCGGTTTCCGGACAAGAAATGTCAAATCCAGCACTGGCCAAAAACCGGTGATTTGGTACGCTGGGCCCGATGTTCGATTTCTACGCCAGCAAACGCATCTCGACCGCTCTGACCGAACTGGGACAGTGCGCCCTGCTGGCCCGGGACGCTGCGGCGTCGCTGTTCAAGTGGCGCGTCGCCTGGAAGGACCTGCTCTACCAGGTTTATTTCATCGGCGTCAAATCCCAGTCGGTTGTGCTCATCACCGGCGCGTTCACCGGCATGGTATTCGGCTGGCAAACCTACGTCCAGTTTCACAAGGTAAAAATGGACACCGCCACGCTCGCAGTCGTGGGGGTGGCCGTGTGCGACGAACTGGGGCCGGTGTTGACCGCGTTGATGGTGGCCGGGCGCGTCGGCGCGGCGATGGCTGCCGAAATCGGCACCATGCGCGTCACTGAACAGATCGACGCTCTGCGGACGCTGGCCACGCATCCGGTGGATTATCTCGTCGTGCCGCGCATCGCCGCCGGGCAAATCGCGTTGCCGTTGCTGACCATTGAATCCATTTGCTTCGGCATCGGCGCCAGTTTTACCGTCTGTGTGTACCTCCTGGGCGTTGATCCGTCATTTTTATGGAACAACATGCTGCGGTTCACGCATGACGTGGACGTGGTGATCGGCGTCAGCAAGGCATTCATCTTCGGCGGCATCATCGCGCTGGTCGGCTGCCACAAGGGCCTGACGTGCGGGCTGGGCGCGGAAGGGGTCGGGCGGGCGACCACCGAGGCGGTGGTTTATGCCTGCATCACCATTTTGATCACTGATTTCTTCCTCACGATGTTGCAGAGCATCCTGCTGAGACAATTATGATCGAGGTGCGCAATCTGTCCAAGAGCTTCGGCGGCCACCCGGTGCTGGATGACGTCAGCTTTCGGATTGAAAACGGCGAATCAGTCGCCATTATTGGGCGTAGCGGCGGCGGCAAAAGCGTTTTGCTCAAGCATCTCATCGGCCTGCTGCAACCGGACGCCGGCGATGTGTTGATCGACGGTGAGAGCATTGTGGCGATGGACGAGCGCCAGTTGCTGCGGGTGCGCCGGAAATTTGGAATGGTCTTCCAGGGCGCAGCCCTGTTCGATTCCATGACCGTGGCGGAGAATGTGGCGTTCGGGCTGCGCCGGCACGAACATCTGACGGAAGCCGAAATCGCCGGTCGCGTGGCCGGCGTGCTGGACGTGGTGGGCCTGGCCGGCACCCAGGACAAGAAACCCGCCGAGTTGTCCGGCGGCATGCGAAAACGCGCCGGCCTGGCGCGGGCGGTGATTTACGAACCGCAAATCGTGTTGTATGACGAACCGACCACCGGCCTGGACCCGATCGTCTCAGACAGCATCGACAAACTGATGGTGCAGGTGCGCGACCGGTTCAAGGTGACGACGGTCGTCGTAACGCACGACATGCGGACGGCGCAGCGCGTCGGGCAGCGGGTCCTGATGCTGCATGAGGGGCGGATGTACGCCAACAGCCCGGCCGACGTTTTTTTCGGGTCCACCGACCCGGTCGTGCGGCAATTCATCGACGGCGTCGCCGATGCGAAGGAATTTTTGATTTGAGTCATGGACAGATCACGATTGGAAATTAAGGTCGGCCTGTTTGTCGTTTTGGGCCTGGTGCTGATAGCGGCCCTGCTGATCATGTTCAGCAAGGGCACCAGTCTGTTTCACGGCACGTACGAACTGCGCCTGCATGCCAGCAACGTCGGCGGTCTCAAACCCCGCGCCGGCGTCCTGCTGGCCGGCGTCCAGGTCGGCTCTGTTTCTGCCATCCAGCTCCCCGAAGACGGCAAAAGCGTGACCATTCTCCTCAATATTCAAAAGGGAACAAAAATCTACCACGACGCCCGGTTCGTCATTGAACAATCCGGGTTCCTCGGCGACCAGTACGTCTCCGTCATCCCCACTTCCAACAGCCCGCCGTGGCTGGTGAACGGGGACGAAGTGAGCTGTCAGGAACCGTTCAATCTGCAGGAAGTGGCGCGCTCCACCTCCGGGTTCATCAAGCGGATCGGCGAAACGGCCCAGAAACTGGACGATTCGGTCACCCAATTGCGCCGCGTGGTGCTGAACGAACAGACGATGACGAATTTCACCGTCGCCGTGAACAACATGCGCAGTTTCTCCGAACAGGCTTTGGGCACGGTCAGCGACATCAATGGCCTGGTTGCCACCAACCGCCAGCAGGTCGAGGTGGCCGTCAGCAACCTCGTTTCCTTCTCGCAGCAGCTGACGGCGCTGGCCAGCAACGCCGAGGTCCTGCTGGCCACCAACGGCGCCGATATCCATGTCGCCGTAAAAAACATTGAATCTTCGACCGAAGTAATGAAGACTGTTATGAACGACGTTCAATCCGGCAAAGGGCTTGCCGGAACGATGCTTCAGAACGAACAACTCAGTACGAATGTGGAAATGTTGGCCAATAATCTTGCCGTCACCTCGAGCAACTTGAACCGGTTCGGCCTCTGGCATGTGCTTTTCCACAAGGAACCGCCTCCGGCCGTGAGCCGGACCAACGCCACCCATAAACCATGACCTCGCTCTGGGCCATCCGCCTGCTGTTCCTCAGCCTCTGCATCCTGGCCGGCTACGCCATCAGCCAGGTCCGGCCGGAATACACCGGGCTCAGCCACAGCGGGCTGATCGGCATGGCCATGGGCTTCGGGTTCGGCGGCTGGATGATTGCCCTGGACGAGATGCTCAAGGGATTTTCGCTCCGCGCATTTTCCGCCACCACGTTTGGATTGCTGCTCGGCACCGCCGTCGCGTGGCTCGTCGATAACTCCGGGCTTTTTGTCAATGCCACACCGGAAGTCCGCTGGCTCATCCGCCTCGGGCTGTTTCTCGGCTTCGGTTACATCGGCATCATCCTGGCCATGCGCAGCAACAAGGAGGATTTTTCCCTCATCATCCCGTACGTCCGCTTCGCCCCGCAAAACAAACCGGACAACCTGCTGCTGCTCGATACCAGCGTCATCATCGACGGCCGGATCGCCGATCTCATCGAAACCAACTTCCTGGAAGGCCTGATCGTCGTGCCGCGGTTTGTCCTGAAGGAAATCCAGCAGATCGCCGATTCCTCCGACGCCATCAAGCGCGCCCGCGGCCGGCGGGGACTGGAAATGCTAAACCGCCTGCAGCGCAACACGCGCACCGAAGTCCGCATCCACGACGGCGATTTTCCCGATGAAAAGGAAGTGGACACCAAGCTGGTCCGCCTCGCCCGCAACCTGAATGCGCGGCTGTTTACCAACGATTATAACCTGGCCAAAATCGCCGAGTTGCAGAAGGTCAGTTGCGTCAACCTGCACGAGGTTTCCAAATGCCTCAAGGTCACCCTGCTGCCCGGTGAAATTCTGCAGTTGAAACTCGTCCGCGAAGGCAAAGACAAAGGACAAGGCATCGGCTACCTGCCCGACGGCACCATGGTCGTCGTCAACAACGGCCAATCGCAAATCGGCCAGCAGGTCGAAGCCCAGGTTCAAACCCTGCTGCAAACCGGCGCCGGCGTCATCGTGTTTGCGGAAATCAAAACCCCCACGGTCTGACGAACTCCTCCCGCGCCATTCCGCCATGCCACTGGTCACGATTTCCAAGGAATTCAGCGATACCGAGGCCCAGCTGAAGCGGGCCCGGCTCGAAGCCGCCGGATTTCACCCGGTCATCACCAACGAAGCCACCGCCCTTTGGATGGGCAACGCGGCCGCCATTGACGGCATCCGGCTGCAGGTGCCCGAAGAGGAGGCAGCTGAAGCCCGGGAATTTCTTAATGCTCCCGAACCGCCCGCTGAATAATGCTGCTCCGACCAACATAGGGCGGCGCTGCCGCACCGCCCATCACCGTGATGACTCCGTCCAAGCTAAAACATCCGCGTCAGCTGATTCCATTTCGTGGCGCAGACATGCTTGCTTGCGAGTTTAAGGGATTCATTCGAAAACGCCGTCGCCGCTGCGCTCTACCGGCGCACTCCAAAACCCGGCTGCCTGCCAGTGCGCGTCAGACGGCTTTTTTGGACTGCGGTGGCAAGCGAAGCGCGACACCGCTTTCTCGCGCATCACCATGACTCCGTCCAAATCAAAATTGCTTCGCCGGCTGGAACAACTCCTGCCGGGCGAAATTATTCTCCGGCCTGCCACGCTGGCCGCGTACGCCGGCGACAAATGGTTTGCCGCCCACCAACCCGATGCCGTCGCCCTGCCCCGCTCCACCCGCTCCGTCTCCGCCATTTTGAAGTTCGCCCACGGACATAAAATTCCCGTCACGCCCCGCGGCGCCGGTCACGGTTATGTCGGCGGTTGCGTGCCGGTGCGCGGCGGCATCGTGCTCTCGCTCGAGCGGATGAACCGGATTCGGGACATCAACGCCGCCGACTTCGTGGCCGTCGTCCAGCCGGGCGTGAACACCAAACACCTCCAGGACACCGTCGAACGGCACGGATTGTTTTATCCGCCCGACCCCGCCAGCCGCGCCGACAATTTCATCGGCGGCAACATCGCCACCAACGCCGGCGGTCCGCGTTGCCTCAAGTATGGTGTCACTCGCGATTACGTCCTGGGGCTCGAAGTCGTTCTGGCCGGCGGCACCGTCGTCCGCCTGGGCGGCCGGACCCACAAAAACAAGACCGGCTTCGACCTGCACCGCCTGTTCGTCGGTTCCGAAGGCCTGCTGGGCGTGGTGACCGAAGCCACTTTGAAGCTGATTCCGCTGCCGCCGTTCCGCGCCAATCTTGCCGTCGGCTTCAACGCCATGCCCGCCGCGGTGCGGACGCTGCACGCGATTTTCCGCGCCGGATTCCTGCCCTGCGCGCTGGAGCTGGCCGATCAATTCACGTTGGCCGCCGCCTGCAAACGGACCGGCAGCGAACGCCTGTGCGGATGCCGGGCGCACCTGATTGTCGAACTGGACGGCCAGGCGAAATCCGTCCGCCGCGAAATCGTCGATCTCGAAAAAATCATCCGCCGGCAAAAGCCGTTGTTTATCGAACGCGGACTGGGTGCCGTCCAATGCGAGGAAATCTGGCAAATCCGGCGCGAATTTTCCTACGCCTTGCGCGACACCGGCCTGACCAAGCTGAATGAAGACATTGTGGTGCCGCGCAGCCGGCTGGAGGATTTGTTCAAATTTGCCGCCCGCCTGCAGAAAAAACATCGGTTGCCGGTGGCCTGTTTCGGCCACGCCGGAGACGGCAATATTCACACCAACGTCATGGTGGATTATGCCCAACCCGGCGCCAAACGCCGCGCCGAAGCGGCGCTGGACGAGCTGTTCGGCTGGGTCATCGGTGTCGGAGGCGCCATCAGTGGCGAACACGGCATCGGCCTGGCCAAAAAGCGGTGGTGGCCGCAGGCGGTTTCGCCGGAAGCCCGGGAACTCCATCGCACTGTCAAGCGCGCCCTGGACCCGAAGCGTATTCTGAATCCGGGCAAGTTTATTTGAAAAAATTTCTGCTGCCGCGAACGCCACCGGCTGATGTCGGTGGCGACATATTGTTGAAGAGTGTCTCCGGATCTCGACGGCGCGGCGGCGCCACTTTACCGGGTCAGCTCAAACCCCGCCGGTGCGCCGGAGGCGGAATCCTTCGCAATCCAAACCTGGTATTTGCCCGGTTCCACCAGCCAATGTCCCTGGCTGTCGAAATAGCCCAACTCACGGCCGGAAAGCGTGAAGCTCAGCTCGGCCGTCCCACCCGCGGGCAATAAAATCTTCCTGAATCCCTTCAGCTCCCGCACCGGCCGCGCCCCCGCCGACGCCGCCAAGGCGCGAATGTACAACTGGGCCACTTCAGTTCCCGCGCGCGAGCCGGTGTTTTTGATCTGGACCTTGGCAGTCAGAGTTTCACCGGCCTTCAGCGTCGATGCGCTCAAAGTCACCGGCCCGTACTCAAACGTCGTGTAGGCCAGCCCGAAGCCAAACGGGTACAACGGCGTGGTCGAAATATCCGTGTAGTTGCCCTTGTATTCGCCGAAGCCCGGACGGCCCGTGTTTTGGTGATTGTAATAAAGCGGCACCTGCCCGACGCTGCGGGGAAAGGTGGTCGTCAACCGGCCCGACGGATCCACGTCGCCAAACAGCACGTCAGCCACGCCGTTTCCGCCCTGCACGCCGGGCTGCCACGCCTCCAGTACCGCGGCCGCCTTCTCCTGAATCCGCGGCACAGCCAGCGGACGGCCATTGAACAACACCACGATGACCGGCTTGCCCGTGGCGGCGACGGCGTCAAACAACTCCTGCTGCCGGCCCGGCAGGCCGAGGTCGCTCCGGCTGGCCGATTCGCCGCTCCAGTCGCGCGGTTCGCCCAGTGCCAGCACCACCACGTCGGCAGTTTCGGCCAACGCCACCGCATCGGCAATTTCGTTTGTCGTAGTAACCCGTTCCTCGATCGCAACGCCGTCAATCAGCCCCCGGCGCACCTTGACGGCGCCGGGTTCCACGATCGCGCAGCCGCGTGCCAGGATGAGCTTGGCATCATCCGAAAGTTTTTCACGAACGCCGATCGCCAGCGAAACGATGTCGCCGGTATGGGCATGGGACGACCAGCTGCCGACCAATTCTCCGGCGTCCTCGGCAAACGGCCCGATCAACGCCACGGTCTTCGCCTGTTTCGAAATTGGCAGCGTTTGGTTTTCGTTTTTCAACAGGACACAGCACTTGGCGGCCGCCTCGCGCGCCAGCGCCAGGGCGTCGGGCTGGAGATAAGCTGTCTGGCAGCGTTCCTCGTCCGTGTACGGATGATCGAACAACCCCTTGGTAAATTTCACCGTCAGGACCCGCCGCACCGCTTCATCGATCACCGATTCCGGCACCGTTCCCTGTTTGACCTGCGCCTTCAACGTGGCGCAATAGTCGGTCGAAACCATTTCCATGTCGACCCCGGCAGTGAGGGCCAGCCGCGCCGCCGCGGCCGGGTCCGCCGCCACGCCGTGGGCGATCAATTCGTTGACGGCATCCCAGTCGCTGACAACGAACCCGCGGAAATGCCATTCGTCACGGAGAATATCGGTGAGCGTATGATGATTGCCGCTGGCCGGCATGCCGCACAGGCTGTTGAACGCGCTCATGAGCGTCCAGGCTCCTGCATCCACACCGGCTTTGAATTGCGGCAGGTAAAAATTACGCAGTGTGAAACCGGAAATCTCGGTCGTATTGTAATCGCGCCCGCCTTCCGCGGCGCCGTAGCCGACGAAATGTTTCAGGCAGGCGACGACCCGGTCGGGATCCGCAACGTTGGTCCCCTGAAAGCCGCGCACACAGGCTGCCGCATCGACGCTGCCGAGCCACGGATCTTCGCCAAAACCCTCGGCAATGCGGCCCCAGCGCGGGTCCCGCGCCAGGTCCACCATCGGCGCGAAAACCCAGTCGATTCCCGCCGCCGCCGATTCCCGCGCGGAAATCGTCTGGGTCCGCTCGAACAATTCCGGTTCCCAGGCGCACGCCTGCGCCAGCGGAATCGGGAATACGGTGCGAAAACCATGGATCGAATCATGTCCAAAAATCAACGGGATACCGAGTCGGCTTTCCTCGACGGCGATATGCTGCAGGCGGTTGCGCAACGCAGGTGTTTCGAGCATCAGCGAACTGTCCAGAAACGAACTGACCTCGCCGCAGCGGAGACGATCCGCCAGCTTTGTGTCCGCATCCGGATCCATTCCCGCCTGCCAAAGCTGGCCGATTTTTTCATCCAGGGTCATTCGCCCTAGCAGGTCGGCGACCCGCCGCGGCACGGGCTGCGCCGGATTTTCATAAATGTCCTCCCTGCCGTTTTTGTTCAAATCCATCCATCCCGGGTGATCCAACGGGAAATCCGAGGCCCACGCGATCGACCCTAAAAAAACGCAGACGGCCATAACACCAACTTTCATGGATGGAATCTGCATTCGGCGTGATGGAAATTCAAACTGTTTTAATTTTTGAACACTCAAGCGGGTTCTCGACGTCCACCGGGATCAGTGGGTGCGACCAACACGACGAATTCGCCCTTCAAATTTCGTTTTCGGGCCAGGGCCGCCAGTTCGGCCGGTTTGCCGCGCAGAAATTCTTCGAACTTTTTGGTCAATTCCCGCGCCAGGACCACCTCGCGTTCCGGGAAAATCCCGGCAAGTTCATCCAGCAATTTTTCAATCCGGTACGGCGACTCGTACAACACGAGCGTGCCCGCCACCGGCCGGAGCACTTCCAAACGATTCCGCCGCTGGCCGGATTTGTGCGGAAGAAAGCCGACGAAATGGAATTCATCCGCCGGCAGCCCGCTCGCCGTCAATGCCGCCACCAGGGCGCAGGCGCCCGGCACCGGTTCCACCCGAAAACCGGCGGTCAACGCGGCTTTAACCACCCGTTCACCCGGGTCGCTGATGCCGGGGCTGCCCGCGTCGGTGACCAGCGCGACGGTTTCCCCGCGGCGCAGGCGTTCGATGATTTCCTCGCTGCGCCGGGCTTCATTGAACTGGAAATAACTGAGCAACGGCCGGGAAATGCCAAAGTGCTTCAACAACTGGCCCGAACGGCGCGTGTCCTCGGCGGCGACCACGTTGCATTCGCGCAGCACGCGCAGTGCGCGCAGCGTCATGTCCTCGAGATTGCCGATAGGAGTGGCGACGAGGTAAAGCGTGCCCGGCGTCAGCGGCGGCAAAGCGGTGTCCATGTCTTGACTTAACCAGAAAATTCGGCGGAAATAAACCGGATTCGCAATTCGTTGAAAACAATGAAATCAAAATTCATTGTCATTTTATGTTTCGCGCTGACAACTTTCGTTTGCCCGGCGCAAAATCCCCTCCCCGGCCTGGAAAAGTTTCATCGCGCCGTGTTCATCGGCGACAGCATCACGTACTACGGCGGCTACGTCGACGATATCGAAGCGTACGTGCTGACGCGGGACACCAATTCGAGCCTGACGTTTCTAAACCTCGGCCAATCGTCTGAAACCGTTTCCGGGTTGTCCGAACCGGGCCATGCCGGCGGCAAATACCCGCGGCCGGACCTGCACACGCGCTTGGCCGCCGTCCTCGAAAAAACCAAACCGGACCTCGTCGTCGCCGATTACGGTATGAACGACGGGATCTACCAGCCGTTCAGCGAGGAACATTTTCAGAAGTTCAAGGACGGCATGAACTGGCTGCACGAAACCGTCCTGAAATCCGGCGCAAAAATCGTCCATGTCACCCCGTCGCCATTCGATCCCGTCGGCAGCACGCGCACCCTGACCGGCGACGGCGAGCGCGGTTTCTCCGCACCCTACCGGAATTACGATGACGTGCTGGCCAAATATTCGGAATGGCTGGTGTCGCAGCGCACCAACGGCTGGGACGTGGTGGACATCCACACGCCAATGGATCAATTCCTGGCCGACCGCCGCCGGACGGATCCCAAATACACTTTCACCCGTGACGGCGTGCATCCCACCCCAACCGGCCATTGGCTCATGGCGCGGGAAATTCTCGTGCACTGGGGTGCGCCGGCCCAAATCGGCCGCCAGGAAAGCGTCGGGTCGATCCTGGCCGATACTCCGCAGGCCGGCGAACTGCTGAAGCTGATCACCCGGCAGGAAAACCTCCTGCGCGATGCCTGGCTGACGGAAGCCGACCATCTGCGCCCCGGCCACAAGGTGGGATTGCCTTTGCCGGACGCCGAAAGTCAGGCGGCCACCTTGGAGCAACAAATCCGGGCGCTGACCGTCCACGAGGTCATTGCCAAATGAAAACCGCCACCCGCTGCACCATCGTCCTGGTGACCGCACCTGATCTGAAAACGGCGCGCGCGCTTTCCCGGGCCGCTTTGCGGGCGCATCTCATTGCCTGCGCCAATCTGGTTCCCCGGATCGAATCGCATTACCGGTGGCAGGAAAAAATCGAATCCGGCCGCGAGGTTTTGCTCATTCTAAAAACCACCAAATCGAACCTGGCGGCGCTGGAGAAGTTGGTTGTGGCCGGGCATCCCTACGACACTCCTGAATTTCTGGTGCTGCCATTAAGTGCCGGGAGCCAAAAATATCTTGATTGGTTGGCGGCCAGTTGCAACCGCCCTTCCGGTTCGTCGGGCCGCGATCGTCGAATGTCGGGCCGGCGATGAATGACCTGGGCAAAACACTGATGATTGCCGGTCTGGTGTTGGCGGCGGTGGGCGTCCTGGTCTGGTCCGGTTTCGGCAAAGGCTGGTTTGGCCGGCTGCCGGGCGACATCCATTATTCCCGGGGTGATTTCAGCTTTCATTTTCCCATTGTCACCTGCCTGTTGCTCAGCGCGATCCTGACGCTGATTCTGTGGCTGTTTAAAAAATAGCCGGTCTGGACCGTTGCCCAATCGTCATTGACCGAATGCCATTTTCACGTTTTCACATTGAATTTATTGTACTAATTGTTACACTTTTATTTATTAGATCGGATACCTATGAAATCATGCCGACTTTCATTGATGGCGGCTTGTCTGGCGCTTTTCACCTTCAAAACTTTCGCGGCCGTGCTTTATGTGGATGTAAACGGGACCAATCCCACCCCGCCCTACGCCGATTGGAGTACCGCCGCAACAAATATTCAGGACGCCGTGGATATCTCCACGGACGGCGACCAAATCTTCGTGACCAACGGTATTTACCAGACTGGAGGCCGTGTGGTCGACGGTTTCTTGACCAACCGCGTGGCGGTGACCAAGGCAATCACAGTGCAAAGCGTAAATGGTCCGGCGTTCACCACGATTCAAGGTTATCGAGCGCCAGGCACAACCAATGATGACACGGCTGTGCGCTGCGTGTATTTAGCCAACAATGCCGTACTCGTGGGGTTCACCCTGACAAATGGTGCCACGCGAGCTTCAGGAGATTCCATCACGGAACAATCGGGCGGCGGCGCTTTTGGCGAATCCGCCAGTTCGGTTGTTTCCGGCTGTGTCATTGCCGGCAACTCGGCCTATAACTTGGGCGGAGGCGCGATGCAGTTGACGCTGAACAATTGTACCCTGACGGCTAATTCCAGTGCCAATGGCGGCGGTGGCGGCGCAGCAAACTGCACCATTGATAACTGTGCGGTGACGGGCAACTCCGCGGTAGCCGGAGGTGGAGCGTTCGCCAGTACTTTGAACAACTGCACCCTGACCGGCAACTTCGCCGGCCAGGGCGGTGGATTGGATATAACCAGCGTTGCTCATAATTGTATTATATATTACAACAACGCCTCAAGTAACCCCAATTACTGGCTGGGTTTCACGGGGCGCACAGCGATGGATTATTGCTGCACCACCCCCGACCCGGGCGGCACGGGTAATATCAGCACTCCGCCACAGTTGCTCGATTCCAGCCATATCAGCGCTGACTCGCCCTGTCGGGGAGCCGGAAGTGCAGATGATGTCAGCGGAACGGATATTGATGGTGATGTTTGGTTAAATCCGCCGGCCATTGGCTGCGATGAATATTATGCCGGCTCAAGCAGCGGCCCTTTGACCGTGACGGCCCTGTTGGATCACACAACAGCGGTCGTCGGAGAAACGGTAGGCCTCTCCGGCACGGTCATTGGCCACGCCAGCACTTTTGTCTGGAACTTGGGTGATGGAACGATCGTAACCAATCAACTGGGCCTCGCCCACAGCTGGGCGACCGAAGGAGATTATCCGGTGACACTGACAGCGTTCAACGACAATAATTCCGGCGGCGTTAGTGTAACCGTCATCCTTCACATTCTCCTCCGTTGGGTTCATTTTGTCGCTACGAACAGCACTAATTCGGCAGCGCCCTACCAGTCTTGGGACACAGCTGCCACAAACATCCAGGATGCCGTCGATGCCGCGGCTGACGGCGATGAAATCCTGGTCAGCAACGGGGTTTACCAGGTCGGCGGCACCATTATCTTCGGCCAGCAATCGAATCGCGTGGCCATCGCCAAAGCGATTACCGTCCAAAGCGTCAACGGTCCGGACGTAACCGTGATTCAAGGTAATCCGGCGAACGACGACACTGCCGTGCGCTGCGTTTATCTAGCGGACAATGCGACCCTGATTGGTTTTACCCTGACCCAGGGCGCCACCCGGAATGACGGGGACCTGTTCCAGGAACAAAGTGGCGGCGGTATCTGGTGCGAATCCACCAATGCCGTGGTTAACCATTGCGTTCTGACCGGCAACCTAGCCGGCTATTCCGGCGGCGGGGCATACGGCGGCACATTGACCGACTGCGCGCTCGCCGGCAACCTGGCTTACCTCGGCGGCGGAGCCGAAGCCGCCGTCCTGAACCATTGCATCCTGACCACCAACCTCACCGGCTACAGCGGCGGCGGCGCGGACTCTAGCACGTTGAACAACTGCGCGCTGGCCACCAACTCCGCCGGTTTTTTTGGCGGCGGCGCAAACCAGAGCACGCTGAACAATTGCACGCTCACCGGCAACTCGACCGTCAACACCGGCTGCCGGAATTGTGATATCGTGCTCATCCGGGCCAGAATCAATTTCCGGTCACCCCAGCACTACGGCGGCGGCGGCGCCGCCCAGAGCACGCTGAACAACTGTGTCCTGACGGCCAATTCAACCGTCGATTCCGGCGGTGGCGCAAACGCCAGCACATTAAATAACTGCACGTTCACGGAAAACTCGGCTGCCATCGGCGGCGGCGGCGCGGACGCATGCGACCTGGATAACTGCATCGTCTTTTACAACAGCGCGCCAACTGCAACTAATTATTCCCCGGACAGCACTTTGAATTTCTGTTGCACCACGCCGCTTCCCGGCAACGGCGCCGGCAACATCATCGCGGAACCGCAACTGACCGATTCCACCCACCTGAGCGCCGGATCTCCCTGCCGCGCAGCCGGTAACCGCACGTATACGACCGGCGTGGATATCGACGGCGAAGCCTGGGCCGATCCACCTTCCATCGGCTGCGACGAATATTATTCCGGCGCAATCACCGGACCATTAAGCATCGTCATCCAGGCCGACAACACGAATGTGGCGCGGGGTTTCGCGGTAAATTTCAACGGGTACATTGATGGACATGCCGCCGCCAGTTTCTGGGACTTCGGCGACGGCACGGTAATCAGCAACCGGTTGGCCACGGCCCACGGTTGGGCGTCCCCGGGAGTTTACACCGTCACGCTGACCGCGGTGAACGACAGCTATCCTGGCGGAGTGAGTGCCATGGTGACGATTAATGCGGGTGAGGGAACCAATTATGTCCGCCTCGACAGCACCAATCCGGTGCCGCCTTACGCCTCATGGGATACCGCCGCGACCAACATCCAGGACGCCGTGGATGCCGTGTTCATCGGCGGAACCGTGCTGGTCAGCAACGGGGTCTATTCCACCGGCGCCAGGATTGCCTATGGCTCGCAATCAAACCGGGTGGCGGTGACCAAATCCGTCATCGTGCAAAGCCTCAATGGCCCCGCGGTCACGACCATCCAGGGCAACCCCGCGGTCGGCGAGGATGTGGCGGTGCGCTGCGTCTATCTCACCAATAACGCCACGCTCACCGGCTTTACACTCACACAAGGGGCCACCACCCTGAACGATTCGCAGGCTGGCGGCGGCGTATTCTGCGAGTCCGTCAGCGCGACCGTGTCCAATTGTGTATTGGTCGGCAATTCGGCGGTAGGCGCCGGCGGCGGCGCCTGTGGCGGGACCCTGAACAATTGCGTCCTGTACAGCAATACGGTGAATTACTACGACAACTATGGCAGTGGCGGTGGAGCCAGCACCGCTGTCTTGAACAACTGTCTTTCGTATGCCAATTCGGCCGGCTTTAGCGGCGGCGGGGCGGACAATTCCACGTTAAACAACTCCACTCTCGTCAACAACTCGGCTGAAGGCCCGGGGCCCGGGACCTTCAACTCCACGCTGAACAATTGCATCATTTATTACAACAACGGCGACAATTACGACACCAGTACCCTGAATTATTGCTGCACAACGCCAGACCCCGGTGGCATTGGCAACATCACCAACGATCCTGACCTGGTCGATCCGGCCGACAATGACTTTCATCTGCAAACCAACTCGCCCTGCATCAATTCCGGAAACAACGCATTTACCCTGCTGGCCAACGATCTCGACAATAATCCGCGCATCAAGGGCGGGACGGTGGACGTCGGCGCTTACGAATATCAGGCTCCGGCCTCGGTCATTTCCTACGCCTGGCTCCAACAATACGGTTTTCCGACGGACGGTTCGGCCGATCACGCGGACACCGACGGTGACGGTTTCAACAACTGGCAGGAGTGGCGCACCGGCACTGATCCTACAAATCCTTTATCCCTGCTGAAAATGACGATCGTGGCCAATGACATTTCCGGAATCACCATTGCCTGGCAAAGTGGCAATGGCATTGCCTACTTCATCCAACGCAGCACCGACCTCACCATCGCATTTTCAACCATCCAAACCAATATCACCGGCCAGCCTGTCACGACGAGTTACACGGACACCACGGCAACCAACGATGGCCCGTACTTCTACCGTGTAGGGGTGCAATGAGAACAACTGAATCCTTGGCCGGGCTGGTTTTCGGCATTGAATTTTAGCCAGCTTCTTCTACCTTTTCCGCATGGAGCAATCGCAGTTCGCCCAATACATTGCCGTGTTGATGTTGCTGGTCCTGGCCATCGCCGCGCCGTTCGGAATGATCATTGGTTCCACTTTGCTCGGCAAACGCGGCCGCCGCAATCGCGCCAAGGACAGCCCCTACGAATGCGGCGCCAACCCGATCGGCGAAGGCAACGCGCATTTCTCGGTCAAATTTTATCTCGTTGCCATGCTGTTCATCCTCTTTGATATCGAGGTCGTGTTTCTGTACCCGTGGGCGGTTGTTTACAAGGAGATGCTGGCCGATCCCGGCACCCGGAACCTGATCCTCGGTTCGATGATTTCCTTCCTCGCCATCCTTTTCGCCGGTTATATCTACGCGGTGAAGAAAAAGGCGTTTCACTGGAAGGATTAGCCCGGGCATCCCGGCGCCGCTTCGCGCATCGTCGTTGATTGAATCAGCGGGATTCAGGAATTACCGATCAGAATCCCCGCCAGAAACACCAGCGCGCCGCCCAGCATGACCTGGAGGATTGCCGACACCAGCGGCGTGTCCATGTACCGGTGGCGTATCCAGGAAATCACCCCCAGTTCCACCAGCACCACGCACACAGCGACGGAGGTGGCGGTTTTAATGTTGCCGATCAGGTAGGGCAACGTGTGGCCGATCCCGCCGAGCGCCGTCATGCCGCCGCAGACAAATCCCCGCGCCCAGGGATGGCCGCGGCCGGTCAGGCTGCCGTCGTCCGACAGCGCCTCGGCAAAACCCATGCTGATGCCGGCGCCGACGCCGGCGGCGAGGCCGACCAGAAAGGTCTGCCAACTATTGTGCGTGGCAAACGCGGCGGCAAACAACGGCGCCAGCGTAGAGACCGATCCGTCCATCAATCCCGCCAGGCCGGGCTGGATCACCTGCAGCAGAAACAGCCGTTTGGCCCGCGATTTTTCGTCCTCGCTCAGTTTGGTCTGTGCAATCTGTTCGGCGGTATGGGCATGGCCGCGTTCCTCTTCCGCGAGATCGCCCAGCAGTTGGCGGATGCCGGTGTCGGTGGTGCGCCGGGCCGCGACTTCGTAAAAGCGCCTGGTTTCCACCTCCATGGTTTCCGCGGTCTTCTGGACGGTTTTCAAACCCAGCGGACGCACAAGCCAGACCGGTCGGCGGTTCACAAATCCGCGCACGTCCTGACGCCGGATGTGCGGCACGTGATCGCCAAACCGCGCCTGGTACAACTCGAGCAGCCGGTGCCGGTGGCCGTCCTCCTCCCGTCGCATCTCGCGAAATTTCGCCGCCTGCTCGGGATAATTCGCCTGCAGGCCATCGGCAAAGTCTTCGTAAATCCGCGCATCCTCCTCTTCCAGGGAAATGGCCAGGGCGAGGACTTCCTGTTCGGTCAGGCTCTCAAATGTTTTCATAAAATTGAAAAAGGGTACTGAAATTCATAAATAGGGCGAGAACAGGCGCGCGACGGCGTCCCGCAATCTTCCCGGGACCCAACGGCTGTCCACTTCGGCAAGCGTCACCTCGCGTGCGCTCCGGAGTTTGTTTTCAATGACCGCGGACAACTCCCGCGCCAGCTCACGGCCGTAGCCTTCCACGTTCAATTCAAAATTGAGGCGCAGGCTGCGCGCATCCCAGTTTGCGGATCCCAGCAGGACCCAATGCCCGTCCACGACCATCAATTTTGAGTGATCGAACGGCGGTGGCGTCAGCCGGATGCGGCAACCCTGATGCAGCAACTGCCACCACAACGCCCGCGACGCCCAATGAACAAAAGGCAGATTGTTTTTTTCCGGCAGGATGATGTCCACCTGCACGCCGCGCAAGGCCGCCAGGTTCAGGGCCGATATCAGCGCCGGGTCGGGCAAAAAATACGGCGTGACGATCTGGATTGACGTTTGCGCCTCAGACAGGGCCGCCAGCAGCGTCCAGCGCAATTTCTCGAAATCCGCATCCGGACCGTCTACAATGACGCGGGCGATCACGTCGCCTTCCCCGGACAATTCCGGAAACCAGATCAGGCCTTCGAGGGCTTCGCCGGTGGTAAACGCCCAGTCGTTGGCAAACGCCTCCTGCAACTGGGTCACCACCGGACCGGCGATGCGAAAATGCAGGTCCTGGACCGGGCTGCGCGGCCGGTCGGCCAGTTGGTTGCCATGGCGGATGTTCATGCCGCCGGTAAACGCCGTCCGGCCGTCCACCACGAGGATTTTCCGGTGATTGCGCAGATTGATCGTCGCCACCCGCCAGGGCGTCAGCAAGGAGGTCGGCAAAAACCGCGCGTAGGGAACCTTCAATTTTCTGAGCCGAAAAGTAATGGGCGGCCAGGAATAACGAGCGCCCGCGGCATCAATCAACACCCGCACCGCCATACCGCGGCCCACCGCGCGGCCCAGCGCATCGACGAATTGTTTCCCGGTCGCGTCGTTGTCAAAAATATAACTGACCAGCGAGATGGATTTTTGGGCCGATTCGATGGCGGCCAGCATCGCCGGAAAGGCTTCATCACCATTGACCAGGGCCTGGAGGCGGTTGCCGGATGTCAATGGCCGGCCGACAACGCGGCCGACGACGCGGGCGAGGAGTTTAAGATGTTCGGCGCCTTCATGCTCCGGTTCGCCGAGATCTTCCGGAACCGCGGCATCGGCTGTCTTTTGCACGCCGAGAGTGAGGGCACGGCGGCGGATGCGATTGACGCCGAGGGCGAGGTAAAGCAGCGGGCCGATTCCCGGTGCCAGCCAGATGATTCCGACCCAGAGCGTGGCGGCCCGGGAATCCCGTTTATGCAACAGCGCATGGCTCGAGGCCAGCATGCAGGCCAGAAAATCGAAGCCCGCGGCCAGGTGCGGCCAGAACCGGGCAATTTTGTCGAGCCAGTCCATCGCCGCCCAACTTTAGGGGCGAAACACTCTCCGTGGCAAGCACCGGCAAGAAGCGGTATTGTAGATGGCGGGGACAGCGCTGCGCTGTCCGGAGGCCGCAGCGCGGCGTCCCTGCCTTAAAATCGGCGCAGCGCCGACTCTGCCAGCATTTGCCGGTCAGCTCGTCTGGCCTTCCTGGAGGATCTCGTGCAAGGTGCCGAGCATCGTTTCGGCGGTATAAGGCTTGGCCACGAAATACCGGACCCCGGAGCTGTTGATCCGGTTGACGCTGGTTCCGGAGGCAAAACCGCTGGAACCGACGATTTTGACTCCGGCATTGATGGCTTTGAGTGCGCCAATGGTGGCAAAACCGTCCATGTTCGGCATGGCCATGTCGGTGATGACCACATCGATTTCATTCCGGCGCGTGGCGTAAAGCGACACCGCTTCAATGCCGTCGGAGGCGAGCAGGACGCGGTAGCCGAACCGTTCCAACATCTTTTTGGCGACCAGGCAGATCGGTTCCTCGTCGTCGACGACCAGCACGAGCTCGTTGTGTCCCCGGGGCAAACCGGCATTGCCATTGGCCAATTTTTCGGCCGTCGCCATCGCCGTGTGGGCGGGGAGATAAACTTTGAACGTGGTTCCCTGCCCCGGCTCACTGTAACAATCGATGAACCCGCCGTGGCTTTTGACAATCGCCAGGGTCGTCGCGAGGCTCATGCCGAAACCGGCGCCCGGTTCCTTGGTGGTGAAGAGCGGATCAAATATCTTCTCCTGGATTTCTCTGGGAATGCCTTTTCCGGTGTCCGAAACCTTGAGGAAAACGTAGGGACCGGGTTGCACCTCCTGGTTCATGCCGGCATAGACTTCGTCAAACTCGACGTTCTCCAGGGAGATGGACAATTTGCCGCCGGAAGGCATGGCATCGCGCGCATTGAGGCAGAGATTCAACACGGCCTGGTGAAGCTGCGTCGGATCACCAATGACGGTCCAGCTGTCGGCAGCAGGATGAAATTCAAACTCGATGGATTTGGGGAAGGTTTCGTGGACGACCTGTTTGATTTCGCGGATGATATGTTTCGGCTGCACCAGGATCCGGCCGCCGGTGACGCCGCGGCCGAACGCGAGCACCTGTTTCACCAGATGCGCGCCCCGCTGGACATTGTTTTCGAGAGCCGCCAGCAGTTTTTTCCCGTCTTCATCGGTCACTTTTTCCTTCAGAACCTGCACGGAGACCAACAGTGGCGACAACACATTATTGAGATCGTGAGCGATACCACTCGCCAGCGTGCCAAGGCTTTCCATTCGCTGAGACCGGATGGATTGCGCTTCATACCGTTTCTTGTCCGTGATATCGGTGCTGATGCTCAGGATGGATTTCGGATTGCCCTCCGGATCACGGACCAGGGTAAGGCGCGTTTCGACGGTCAGTTCACACCCGGCTTTGGACCGGTAATTGAACTCGCCGCTCCACCGGCCCTTGTCCAGGACACGTTTCAGGGCTTCCTGATGCCGGAAATGTTCCTCCTGCAACAGCTCCCCGGCCGGTTTTTCCAGGGCCTCTTTGGCCGACCAGCCGAAAAGCTGTTCCGCGCCTTTGTTCCAATAGCGGATCCGGTCGTCCATATCCCGCACCACAATCGCGTCGTGCGCGAGGTCCAGCAACCGCGTCTGCTCGCGAATTTGCTCCTCCGCCCGTTTGCGATCGGTGATGTCAAAGGCATAAATGCGGACGCTTTGCGTTTCGGCGACGGCATGCAACACCTGCTGGCAGGAACATTCGTCCACGGTCAACTCCCGGAGCAGGGAATCGTCCGGAGCTGCCTGAATTTTGGCGTATACGGCTTCCAGACCGGCCAGGAATGGATGCCGCAGCCCCTCTTCCTTCAGATCAGGAAATTTTTTCAACGCCGCCCGATTCATGAAACCAATCCGGCCGGACTGATCCACTTCCACGATCGGAATCGGATTTAATCGCGGGAAGGAGGCAAGATGGGCGATTTCCTCGTCGGCAGCCTTGCGCTTGGTAATGTCCTGGATCTGGGAAACGAAGTAGAGCGGTTCGCCGGCGGCGTCCCGGACCAGCGACACATTCAATTGGATCCAGATAACGTGGCCGTCTTTGTGGAAGTAGCGCTTTTCCATCTGATAGGTTTCAATCTCGCGGCTCAGAATTCGCCGGACAAAGGCCAGGTCGGCTTCCAGGTCGTCCGGATGCGTGAGAGACTGGAAGTCGGTGGCGAGGAGTTCTTCCCGCGAATAGCCGACTATGGCGCAGAGCGCGGGATTGACCTCAAGCCAGCGGCCATCCGGAGCCACGATGGCCATGCCGATGCCGGAATGTTGCAACGCGGACCGGAACCGTTCCTCGTTGAAGCGCAGCCCCACCCAGGCCCGCTTGAGCTGACAAAGAAACGCCGCCATGAACCACAGGCCGCCAATGCCGGCGACCCGCCCCATCAAGGCCAGATGCGGCTCGAGCCCTCGCGGTGCAAAATAAAATCCCACCAGGATCAGCCCGGACACGATCGCCGCCAGCTGGAAGGGAAAATACCGGCCGCCGACATAAACGGACATCATTAGCGGGATGAAATATAAGACCCAATCGGCGACCCCGAGCGGCGTACCGGTATCCACCACAAACACACTCAGGACAATTCCGGCAATGGCCCCGGCGACAATCTTCTTCCGCCGCACTGATATCATAGGCTTTTCCCTTCAATTTGCCCCAAGTTATGTTAAATATAGCATTAATGATGCCTTATTTATGGAAAGAGAGTCCATTTTTCCGGCGGGAAACAATTGCCGGGCGGATTAAACCGATTCGGCGTAGGATTTCAGCAGTGGAACCGTAAACGCTTCGTCGAATCTATCGCGGGCGGATTCCGGCAATTGTCCGCCGGCGATCAATCGGGCAGTGATTTTCCAGTAGAAAGAGGTATCCGTCTCGGGCAATACTTCGGGGGTCACCGGCCGGCCGGATCGAACCGCCTCGAGAAAACGGCAAAAAGCCAGAACGGACTGGACTTCCTCCTTTGAAACCGGCCGGTTGGTTGCCAGATCATTTTCGAGCAGCTCATGTTCACGTTCCACTGCAGAAATGATTCCCTTGACCGGCGTCTCATCGATCAGCTTTGAAAATACATCAAACAAGCCCAAGCTCATATCACCGGCTGACCTGAAGCAGTTACTATTCCATGAATGTCCGCTATGTGGGCACCCGGGAAATGGCCCTGAATCCCTCGTTTTATTGAGAATTAGCCAAAACAACACAGAAATTGGCCGTTCGGGAGTGACCAACACTGTCGTCTTTCAGGACAAACTCGGATCGGACGCCGAGCTTCGGTCTTCCGCACTGCCGGTCCGTCAATTGATCACATTCGATGGCCGGGGCGCACGGGTCCCGCGTTTGACTTCTTTGAGCGCGTTTTCCGGTGCGAAACTTGCCGGGGAAGAAACCGTGTCCAGATGAACCCCAAATGACTTGATCGCCGGGCACGCCCGCGACGCCAGAATCGTCAGGCGAACCCGGGCAGCCTTTACTTTCGGGAAGCGGTCCAGTTTGCGATGGCCGATCGTGGTGCCCGAACAGATTTCTTTCCATTCCCCGCCGACCAGTGCCTCCACCTTGTACTTCTGCACCCGTTGACCGAGCGAAATCATCTCTTCCGTGCGGATGACGTTGAATTCCTTCTCGCCGCCCAGGTCCACTTCCAGAGATGCATTCGTCACCCCGTCATCGGTCGCCCAGTAGGTTTTGGGATCGCCGTCGAGCGTCCCGCCCGCGCCGAAGGCCGGGTCGTTTCCGCGGACGTTGCTGGCGGTGGCTTTTTTGCCGGCAGCCAGGTCCGTTCCAAAAATCTTGACCAGCGCCGCGTGAAATTCCTGCAGGCCTTTCACGCACTCGTCCGAAAAGCGCCCGTCCGGGTCCGGCGCCACGTTGAGCAGCAGCATGGAATTGCGCCCCACGGACGTATAGTAAAAATTCAACAATGTCTCCAGGTTGTGCGGCGCATTGGTATCCCAGAACCAGTGGCCGTTCATCATGGTGTCGCACTCCAGCGGGAACCAGATCGGTTGGTCCGGGCCGGTGTCGGCGCCGGGCGCCGGATAAACGCTCCAGTTTTCCAGCGGCGCGCAGGCCAGTTCGTTGCCAACCCACCGGACATCTTCGCGAACCGGCGTGAGGATCGGGCCCTGTTTAATCGTTGCACCCGGCTGCAATGTGCGGACCAATTGGATGATGTTGCCCCAGTCGGCGACGTTGGCGTGGTTGCCGTCAAACCACATCTCGAAGACCGGGCCGTAGTTGGAAAGCAACTCCGTGAGCTGCTGATGATAATATTTCGCATACGCCGGCCGGTCCGAATCGTAATTCGTCACGCTCCGGTCCCATGGCGAACAATAGATGCCGAGTTTGATCCCGCCGGCCCGGCAGGCATCGGACAATTCGCGCACAACGTCTCCCTTCCCGTCCTTCCAATCGCTGGAAGCCACGCTGTGCCGGGTCGTCGCCGTCGGCCAGAGGCAGAAACCGTCATGGTGTTTGGCGGTCAGGATGATTCCCTGGAAGCCGGTTTCCTTCGCAACGCGCACCCACTGGCCGCAATCCAGGTTGGTGGGATAAAAAAGCTTCGGATCTTCCGTGCCCAGGCCGGTGCCGCGCCCGGTGTAGGTATCCATTCCGAAATGAGTGAACAGCGTCAGTTCATTGTCGATCCAGGCCAGTTGATTGGCCGACGGCAACGGTTCCAGCGGTTGGGGTGGATCGGCCGCCTGCAGACCGCAGGCGCAGAGCGCCAGGACGGAGACGATATTCCATTTCATACGATGACGCGATTGCCGGTGCGCGCGGCTTCGTAAATCGCCGAAAGAATTTTGAGGTCGCGCAGTCCCATTTCACCCGGAACAATGCTCTCGCGATTATTCCGGATACAATCGGCAAAATCATCCATGTGCCACGCCTGTTGATAGCACCACCGGTCACCGACCGGGCCCGGCGTCGGATAATTCAGCGGCCCGCGGCTGGTCACAATGTTGCCGACGTGGTACGTAAACGCGTGGGTCTGAAAATCAATCCAGCCTTTGTTCCCCTCGGCGCGGAAGGTATCGGAGCTGTGATTGAAACTGGCGACGCCGGTGAAGAGGGCGCCGTTCGGAAATTCCAGCGTGAAATCCATCGTCTCCTCGACTTCGTTGAACAGTTCCGGCCGCTGCTTGGGGCGTTCTTTGGCCGTGACCGCGGCCGGAGCCGCGCCCGCCGCCGCACAGGCGCCCTGGATGAGATAAATTCCCAGATCCATCATCGGCCCGCCGCCGCCAAGAATTTTATCGATCCGCCAGGCGCGCTGGCCAAAAACAAATCCGCGGTCACCGGTCATGGTCATGAAATCGCCAAAATCCTTCTGCTGCTGCAAACGAATCAATTCCTTGAAATAAGGATCAAAATGCAGCCGGTAGCCGATGGATAACTTCCGGTTCGCCGCCCGGCAGGCGTCGATCATCGCCTGGCAACCGTCAACGGTCGTCGCCATGGGCTTTTCCGAAATGACATGCTTGCCGGCGTGGGCGGCGCGAATGGCGTAAACCGGATGCAACGCCGGCGGCGTCACCACATAGACAATATCAATGTCCGGATTGTCGGCCATCCGATCCATCGTGTGGTAACTGTATAAATTTTTTTCGGGCAGATGATATTGTTTCTGCCAGGCGGCCAGTTTTTCCGGATGACCGCTGATCGCCCCAACCAGTTCGCAGTTTTGAGTCAATTGCAGGGCCGGCGCCAGTTCGTTCGTGCTGTAACGGCCCAGGCCGAGCAGGGCCACACCCAGTTTTTTCCGATTGCGGCCGGCGGCAGTTGGCGATGCCGCCGGCGAGACCGGCCGGCCGGCACAACCCGCCAGCCCGATTCCGCCGGCGACGGCGGCGGCGCCCAGCGACAACCGGCGCAAAAATCCGCGCCGCGTTTCAGTGGGTTGCGTTGGGGTCGGCATTGGTAGTGGTGTTGGCGCTGATTGTGTCCGAAGCCGTGGCATTGACAAAGACAATATATGCATTGGCGTCCGGCGCCCCCCCTTCCGGACTGTTGGAGCCAAGGGTAACGCTGCCTTCCATCCTCGAGGTATGCCGGAACAGTTTCATCGTCTGATGATTGACCGTAATCGTCAGGTCCGGAACCTCCCGGAACTGATTGGCGAGCCAGTCCATCTCTCCCAGACGTTCATCATGCGCGATGTAAATATCCGTGCCGGCCTGCACCACGAGCTGCAACAGGTCCACCGCGCTGTAAAGGCTGTCGGCTTCCGGCACCTGGATCCAGTCGGCACCGGCCAGTTCAGGCGGCAGATTCGTGAAGATGAAATCGCGGTCCGAATAAATTTTGGCCCCGTCAACGGCGTTAGTCTGCACCCGGGCGCCCTCCGTCGGCCCGGTATATTGATACGACACAATGTACCGGCCGGCGAGGGCTACATTTTCCTCAATGGCCGTCGACGTCATCGGCGGGACCGGCCGGGCCAGGTTCGCCCAGGACGCGTGCGTTTCCGCCGGAACCGTTTCCGGCAATTGAGGCAGGCTGGTGGAATAACCGGACCGGACCGGGAACCGGTGCGAAACGATCGTCACCCTGCCGGGATCGAGGTCCGGGCAGCGGGCAGTGACGGTGATGGCGCCGGGCGCCAGCGTTGAGCGCACCGCCACGCGATTAATGCCGGCTTCGAGATCGAGATAGGTGTGGTTGATGGAATTGGTCCTGCCGCTGTTGTAACCGCCGCGCCAGATGGCGGGGCCCGTGCAGGTAAAATCCACGCGCTGCTGGAATGTCGGACAACGTTCGCCGTATAAATCCACCGCTTCGACATCGATCAATGCGATATCCGAACCGTCGGCCAGCAGTCCGCCGGGCCCGGTGATCGGCGTCAACCGCAACGCGACCGGCGGCCCGGCCGTATGCAGCGTATTCGTCGCCGCCGCCACGCCGTCGTTATAGCCAACCGCCCGGATTTCGCCCGGTTCCCAAGTCACGTCCGGGAAAGCGAACAGGTAGCGATAGGAAATTTTTCCGCGACCGAGTGATTTGCCGTTGACGAACAATTCCACGTCCTGGCAGTTCGAGGCGACATAGATGTCTTTTTTTGTTCCGACCGGATAGGTCCAATGACCGATGATATGCACCTGGGGATCGTCGCGGAACATGGCCTGACAGACGTAATAGGCCTCCTTCGGCAGGCGCACGCCGTCCACTTCACCACTGGCCCGTGAAACTTCGGACGTGTTGCGGCCGCCGCTGGTCGAATCGGAGAAAATCCAGTTGGCACCGCCGGAATGGCTGCCGGCGCTGAGCTTGCTGACGTAATTCTTGATCTCGTTGATGGCGTATTGTTCGGAAGTCAGGTCATACGTTTGCCCGCGGTTGAGCCGGACATAATCCTGATTCGGCGGCGAATTGGTATCCCACACCCGGCGCGGTGATTCTTCCCGGTCATATTCACCTTCCACCACCGGCAGGCGCGGCACTTCATGGCTGCCCTCCGTGCCGATGCTCACATCCATGAGTTTGCCCGTCGTCGCATCTCCGCGCCGGTGCGCGTAAGCCCGGCCGCCGTAGGGATCATACTGTTCGACGAAGTCGTGCAGTTCCTCCACATGCCCGGCGGTGACTTTCTGGTTGCCGCCTTCCCAGATCAGGATGGACGGATGATTGCGGTAATAAATGATCATGTCGCGAAATGCTTCGGCGCGAACCTGCCAGGCCGCCCTCACCGTGTCGGCTTCGCCATCCACGCCCGGTTGTTCGACCATCAGGCCCAGTTCATCACAACTCTCGATCTGGGCCGGCCCGCCGGCGCAATGTCCCCAGCGAACCCAGTTCGCGCCCGCCTCTTTCATCAGATCCAGCGTGTAAAAATGCATCCAGTCCGGCATCGCATCGCCGAGTCCCGGCCATTCGTCGACCGGTTTCTGCCCCCAGCCATGCAGTTTCAGGTGGTTGCCATTGATCGTAAACCCGGTTTTCACGTCCCAATGGACGGCGCGGATGCCGAAGGGAATTTCCTGGGAATCCACGGCTTTTCCGCCGTTCATGAGGGTGATGGCAGCACGGTACAGGTAGGGATAATCCGGTTCCCACAACTGCGGGTTCTGGACCACGCAGGACCATTTTGCTTTGCTCGACGTTCCGGCGGGAATCTTCAGCACGCCACCCAACTGATCGCCAAACAGCGGTTTGCCGTCAGCATCCAGGATTTGCACGTTCACCTCGACCGTCTCATCTGAACGGCGATCGTTTTGCACCGGCACCTCCACCGTCACCGTCGCCGACTTTTCCGAAATGTCCGTCGAATAAACGTACGGCCCTTCCGTTTTCAGAAAATCGTAAAGCGGCAGCGAAATGTGCAGCGGATCCACGACGAACAATTTCACATTGCGGTAGATGCCACCCATGGCGGGATGCCATTGCGGATTGTTCCAGGGAATCTGGCCGGCCTGCAGCTCGTCTTCGCTGGCGGGAATGGCCGCCGCCTCCTTGGCCAGCCGCGTCTGCAGGTTTTCAATCGTCGTCATTCCGTTGGTGGCACCCGTGTCCGGCGGTGCGTATCGCCGCCGTCCGCGGCCCGAAAACGCATTGGTGCCTCCCGCCCGGCGCATGGGATTAAACATGAAATGATTGTCGCACATCACGGCCAGGACATTGGTTTTTCCAAACTGCACGAATGGCGTCAGGTCGAAACCGAAAGGAATGAATCCGTTTTTGCAGGCACCCAGCCGATGGCCGTTGAGATAAACTTCCGCCACCTGCCGGACCGCTTCGAATTCGATATAAATCTTTTTCTCCTTCCAGGCGGCCGGCGCGGTGAAGGTCTTGCGATACCAGGTGCGCCCGCCCCACTGATTGGTTTCCCCGCGCAATCCGGGAAGGGCGAAATTGTCGAAGGTATCGACGTCATTGTAGGTGTGCGGCGTGGATACGGTCGTCCAATGGCGGTCGTCGAAAGCCGGCACCCAGGCGTTGGTCGGATCGGCCCTGAGGAATTTCCAGTCCGGATTGAAATTCAATACCATCCGGTCTTCAGCCCGGACGGGAAGGCACACGAATAACAGTGCGGTGAAAATTCCAAAAGCAAATCTCCTCATGGTGTTACTTTATATCGACCGTATAGGCGTGCGGGGGTTTTCCAAAAAAGTGCAGGTCGGCAAAGTCCAGGAACCGATCCCAATCCTGGCGCAGGATATCATGCTCGCCGGTATGGGTCTGGAATCCGATGTCGTGCATGATGGGCACATCAAGCGGCGGCAGCGCATAGGTTTCGAGCACCGCGGAAGTGAGCACCGGGCCGCTTCCGCCTTTGATTCCGGCCGGAGGCAGGTTGGAGACCAGGCCGCTTTTGCCAAACAATTCATAGACCGGCTGGGCGGCGATGGCCGCCTCAAATTCACCGCGCGGATCGGACCACCGGTCCAGGCTGCCGGTATTCAGATAAAGCGGGCGCGGGGCAATCAACGAAATCAACATATGCGCATCCACGGGCAGGTCGCCGATGTGATTGCTGTAGGCCAGAAAATTGGGGCAAAACTGGTAGGCGTAACTTTTGCACATGCTGGTCACCGTCTCGCCGTAATCGCGGCGGGACAGGGCCGCCCCCATTTCGCCGGAACAACTCGCGATGACCATGGCGAAACGCGGGTCCTCCGCGCCGGCCCACAAGGCGGTTTTGCCCAGGCGCGATTGGCCCAGCATGATGACGCGTTTGGGATCCACGGCATCGTCAGTCAGCAGGTAATCCAATACCCGGCTGGCGCCCCAGGCCCAGGCCGAGATCGCGCCCCAACTGTCCGGCGCGCGGCCGGATTCCCCCGCCTTCATGTACAGCGACCGTACGCCGTATTGCCCGCCGCAGCCGTTGGTCAGGTCCGGTTCGATGTCATTGTAATCCAGAATCGCAATGCCATACCCGCGATCAATGGTCTTCTCAATGTTCCAGCTGTGCGAGCTGCCGCGGTCAATTTCTTCCGGCATCGACGGGGAATTGCCTTTCCGGCCCCAGACCGGATAAACGATCACGTTGGTGTCGTCGGTTGCCCGGTAATTTCCGGAGAACGACAGGCAAAGAAACGTCGGTACCCGGCCGGTTGCGTTAGCCGGTGTGTACAGCAGAACATGGAGGACAACGTGATTGGTGGAATCGTAATTATAAAACTCCAGATTCAACTGTTTGCGGACGGCCTTGCCGCCGAAGGCGTGGCCCGATTCCTGTATTTTGTCGATGATATTGCGCCACTTCGGGCTGGTGCCATAAATCCGTTTTTCGTAAATGCTGAGGATCTGGGGCCGGCGCTGGCTGGTCCAATCACTGGAACTGGCAACCGGCGCGCCGTTGTCCAGGATCAGCGGGTCCGGCAGGGTGAAGGTGCCGACTTCGGACTCGGCGTAGTTGGCGCGGCTGCAGAGCAACACAACGGCGCTGGCCGGCGGAACCGCCAGTTGAAAGGCGCCCTTCCGCAGGCCTTCAATGGCCGCCTGATCCAGCGGCGTCCAGGTCCCGCTCCAGGTTCCGTCGTTGCCAACGGGCACGCCGCCGAGTGTGACATCGGTGGTGGCTGCGACGTTATTGTCCGGCGCAGCGAGCCGGACGGTCTCGCCATATTTGTAGCCGGTATCATCCAGGTTGATGGAAAGTGCCGCGGACCGGGCATTGGTGCCGTGTTCCTTGTTGATTATGGTAATATACAGGTTCCCGCCGCCGCCGAGAACGGCATGAACGCTCAGGTTCAAGTTGCCGGGATTGGAAAGCGTGATCGGCAGCAGCTTTCCCCGGCCTCCCAGTTCGAACGCCTTGATGCCGTAACCGAGCGGCCGGATCAGGTAACCGTTGGTCGTCGAAAAATACGCCGTGTACCGCGACGGTTGGAGGCTGGCCCCGGCAGCTACCTTGTCACCGGTATGGAAGTTGAGCCCTGCCGCGCTGTGTTCCGCCCACCACCACATGAAATCCAGGCCCCACAACGCCGATCCAAAGGTGTTGCTGACATCGGCGGCACCGCCGTTGAAATAATTGTTCACTTCTTCCAGCCGGTAGGGCAGGCCGTTGGAGATAGCCAGTGGCACAAAACTGTCGTACAGCTTCTGGTACGCCTTCGGAAACCCGTTGGTGATTTCGGAATTGTCGCCGGCCAGCATCCGATCGATCCCGATCTCCGGCGTCGGGACCTTGTTGCCGGAGCCGCCGGGATAAAGGTGTTCGGTGATCAGCACGACGTGGTTGGACTGGCCGAAGTCGTGCATGAATTTGACCGCCCACGGGCCGCTGTTGTGAACACTCGGCCCGCAGAATTTGACGCCGGGTGCAGCGGCGATGATGACGCCGGCGAATCGTTTCCAGTCGGCGGCATAGTCCGGGTACGAATATTTTTCAAATTCGGGCCCCATTCCCTCGGCGGCCCGGGTGGCATTGGTCATGCGGGGATACGCGCTCGGTTCCTGCCCGATCGAAAACGAATCCATCTGTTTCGCATAATGGTCCATGATGTATTTCACGGTGTCGGCGTCCACCTTCGGGTCGCCGTTGTGCAGGCGAAGGCAGTAAATCACTTTCACGTTCGCCGCCTTCGCGAACCCGAACAGGCTGTCAAGGTCGGCCCGGGACGGCAGCTGCTTCACATCGCGATCGGACGTATTGCCGCCGATGCGGAGGTTTTTGATGCCGAGCGTGTGAAACAGGGTGATGAGCGGCTGGTTGTCGGGACGAAAATAATGGACGCCGTTCGCGTTGGGCAGCAGCTGGGAAACCTCGAAGCTCAGGCCTTCGAAATCCGCCGGCACCGCCGCGCCGGCATCTTTGGTGTCCACATGCAGCACGGCATCCTCCGCCGCACCGGACCAGCACAGGCCGGCAATGCCCACCATGACCAGCATGGGCAGCAGGCGCAGTCGGGACATGATCGTACTCATTTGAAGCAACAGTTTGAACGATTGAAGGTTATATCGGCAACTGGTCTTTTGTTCTAGGGGTGTTTTCATGGGTAAAAATCAGCGACTTTCCACATCCGCCGCGATCCGGGCCTGGTCCAGGATGCGCGCGTCCTCGTCGAGCGCCCGCTTGCGATTGGCCAGGCGCCAGCGCATTTCCAGTTCAAATTCGTCAATGTCGTAACGGCGCCCTGTCGCCGGGTTCAACCCATAAGTGATGCCCGGCGTTTTTTCGATTTGTTCCAGCCGGGTGAGCGCGTCTTCAACCACCAGTCGCGATTCATCTGTTGGCCGGTCCATGAACATCCGCTGGGCGAAGTAGGCCCGGACCCATTCACGTTCGAGCAACGCGGCATCGAGCAGGAAATTAAAATCCTCCTGCAGCGGCGCCAGCTGGCCGGACGTGAGATAGCGTCCGGCCTGGCGCAGGTCCGCCTGCGAGGCCCGCACCTGGGCGATGACCTCATCTTTCTCGGCAACCAACTGTTTGAATGTGGCGGCATCCGGATGATACAATTTTTCCTCCAGCGCCTGGTCCGCCGGATCATGCGACCATTTGTAACGCGAACGGGCATAGACGCGGCTGAAATAATACGGATAGTTCCCCCACTCCTCGCCGATCCCTTTGGTCAGCCAGTATTCCAGAGGCCACCGGCCGTGATGATTGATGAATTCGGTGCGTTGGAACGCCGAGACAATGTAGGGCACCGCCTCCGCCGGATACCGTTTTGCCGCCCAATCCGTCAGCACCGCGTCGGTCGCCAGATCGGGATCCCGCATGAAGCGCGAGAAAGCGTACAGGTTCACTTCATGCGAATCCTCAAACGGCCAGTCCCACGACAGCCGCGCCCGGCCGACGAGTCCCGTCAATCCTTTTTCCCGCGCGCGCTGAATCACCCGTCGGATGTAGTCCGTCTGCGCATAAGCGCCGCGCGTGCTCCAGGCCTTTTCCACACCGAGATCGATTTCGATGATCTGCCGCTTCTTTCCCGTCTCGCCATGCAACGGGTCCCACGGATAAAACGGCTGGAACTCGTGCGTCGTGTCCTTGCTCATCACGATGATATCGTCCGGCAGGCCCTTCAGCGCTTCCCGGAAATATTCCATCTCCTGCGGCTCATAGAAAAAGTTGCGCAGGATGAGCTGCTTGTGATGCCGCTTGAGCACGTTGTAAACCACCATCGTCACCTTCCGGATCCGCGCCGGCACATCGTCTTTGGAAATCACATCGCTGTTGCGGAAGACCTTGAAATCGGTTTCATGCAGCGTCAGCACAAAACCGGCGCAGCCCGGCACCGCCTGCAACAGGCGTTCGTAGCGCTCATCGAGATATTTCAGCAGGTCCGGGTCGTCCATGTTCACGCGCTTGACGCGTTTCGGCGCGGTGACGAAACCGGGATCTTCGGCCGCCGGCGTATCGCGATCCACCAGGAACCGCTTCGGCACGTCGTCAAATTCATGCACCCAGAGGTAATAGGGAATGCCTTTGGCGGTCGCCAGGTCGCCGATATGCCGCAGATCCGATTGCCAGTGGGGAATGATGCGGAAATATTCCGGCGTATAAAGGTCCCGGACCCACGCCGGCGGATTGGTCGGGTTCGCATCATCCGTCGACGCCAGGAAACCTTCGACCGACCGGAAAAATTCATGGGAAAAGATGAAGAAATTGACGCCATAGGCCGGCGCCCGGTCCACCGCCTCTTCGAGTTTCGGAATATTGTAATCGTGAAACTGCCAGCCGTTCATCGTGAAGGGCGAAGCGTTGGTCCCGGCCGCTCGCGCCGAAAGCAGCGCGCCCGACAGCATCAACGCCGAAAGAAATTTCGATTTCATACCGTCAATATTGCGGGTTCTCCGGCGCCGGCAGAACGGGATTGTTCGTTCCCGTATTCGCGTAATCCTTCCCATCCGGCGACTGATACGGGAACTTCATGCCGGCATAGGGGTTCGGCGAACCGAACGTCTTCGCCGGCCAGCCGTCGCGCACCATCCAGTTGAAATAAGCATCGGCCGTGTCGGCATCCTTCACCCAGTTCCATTGGCCGACCGGCGGCTGATCCGGATAATTCCGCATCAACGCCCCCACGGCCTTCATCTCCATCAAACTATTCTGCACCGTGTCATGGACGTATGGCGTGCGGAACGCATCGCCGCGGCACCAGACGCGGAAGCCGAAGTACGCGGAAGCCGTCGCCTGTCGGAGGCGCGCCGCCAGCAGCGTGTGCTCGAAATAATCACGGAGCTGCCGGTAATCCGCCGGCTTGAGCACCGATTTCGCATTCTCGATATGCTGCACCGAATCCTCCGCCAACTTCACGCCGTAATTTTTTTCCGTGACGATGTAGCGCAGGTATTCCTCGTCCATCGCCTCGCCCGCGTTCACCCAGCCGTTGGTCAGGACCCAATGCACCTCGTCCCAGTTATGGTGGTCCGGCGATTTGAAGCTCGGCGTGGTGATGTGGTTGATGACGTCGCGCCAGTAGTGGAATTCGCGGTTGACGTCGTGCCGCACGTATTCGATCGGCGGATCAATCCATTTGCCCGAAACGTGCAGGGTGAAGCTCGCCGGATCGGAATCGAACACCATCCGCGAATGGCTTCCGACATTCTGGCCGAGCGTGTAAAATTCCGACGTGGTGATGTCGAACGCGTTTTTGAACGCCGCCTTCACTTCCGGCACCGCCGCCGCGCCGTAATGTTGCGTGATGAACTCATCGTACACCTGCTCCGCCGTCACGTTCGGATCCTCCACGCCGCGCTGGAGGGTCAGCAGATTGATTTCGCCCGGCGACCCGACCAGGCGGGTCGCGCCATAGCGGTCTGAACGCGCGGTGTAGCCGATGATGTGCGGCCGTTTGGCAAAATCCCGCCAGCGGCGCAGGATGTATTCCGGCCAGGTGATGGCCGCAATGTTCTCGCCGTTGAACTCGCCCGCCGCGTCAAATTCCATCAGCGTCGGCCGCGGAATGGTTCCGGCGTAGAAATCGTCCGGGTGCGTCAGGAAAAAATCATGCGGCGTTTCCTTCATCATCAGGCGGATGTCCTGGTGCCGGAACAGGTTCACCGCACCGATGATGTTGGCGTACTCGGCATAGGTGTAGGAAAACGTCCGCGCGTACAGGTTCAACTTGCGCTCGCCGCAGACCACGTCCGCCACGGCATCCACCACGGCGGCAAGCTTTTCCTGATTGGTCTTGAGCTTCTTCGAATATTGCCGTTCCGCCCGGGCGCCGGTCTCGATGAACGTGAGAACCAGGCCGTCCGCGTGCGGCACCCGGTCGAGCATCGCCCGGTAATCCGCCTTGAACCAGGCCCAGAATTCCGGGTTGTCCAGGTCGATGGTGCCGCCGGGGCCGGTCCGGAATTTTGCCGGATAATAATCCAGCGAATAAAACGCGTGGTCCCACAGCACGACTTCGGTGACGCCGGCCTGGTGCGCGGCATCGATCAGCCGGTTGACCGTCGCGCATTTCGTGTCGTCCTTGATTTCCTTGAGGTCCATGACGACGGAATGGGACAGCTGGATATGATTGATGTGATACGCCGGCGCGGCGGCGATGGTGGCCAGGTCGTCCGGCACGCTGTCGGACAGAATCGTCCAGCCGCGAACCGGTTCATCCGCCGCCAACGGCCGGCCGGAACAGGCCGTCGCAATCGAAAGCGAAGCGAGGAAAACCACGAGCCGGTTCATCCGTTTGGGAAGGAACATTGTTTTCATGAGGCGGTTTTAACTTTGCCATGTTGTGCGGCGCAAAACCACACGAATCCGCCTGCTTCCGGGAAACGGATTCGCGGTTGTCTCCATGGACGCCGCCAAAACATCGTGCGTTACGAAAATTGCAGATCGGGAAACATTTGGTATGCTCTGGATGGAACCAGATGGACGAGAATCAACTTCACTCCGGGGAGCAATCGTTTGCCGCAAACCAGCGGGAAGTATTTTCCACAACGCAGTGGACCATGGTGCTGGCGGCCGGGCAGGACGACGATCCCTCCGCCATCCCCGCCCTGGAGCAGCTGTGCCGCAAATACTGGTTCCCCATTTACGCTTTCATTCGCCGGCGCGGTTCGAATCCGCACGAAGCCGAGGATTTGACGCAGGGATTTTTTGCATTTGTGCTCGAAAAGGAGGCGTTCAAAAAAGTCGACCGGGAGAAAGGCCGGTTTCGCTCTTTTCTGTTGGCGGCCCTGACGAATTTTCTGGCGAATGAATGGGACAAGCGCCGGACGCTCAAGCGGGGCGGAGAATATCGCATGATCAATTGGGACGAGGCAATGGCCGAAGCATGCTATTGCCAGGAACCGGTTGATTCGGTCACGCCGGAAAAACTTTTCGAGCGCCGCTGGGCTTCGGCCCTGGTTGAACAGGTGCTCAGCCACCTCAAGCGGGAATACGCAGCCGCCGGAAAGGAAGTCCTTTTTGGCAAACTGGAATCGGCCCTGACCGGGGAACTGGCCGGGGGCACCTCGGCCGCCTGGGCCGCGGAACTGGGAATGACCGAAGGCGCCGTGAGGGTGGCGTTGCACCGTTTGCGGCGCCGTTTCGGCGAACTGCTGCGAAAAGAGATTGCCGCCACGGTGACGGGCGATGGCGAAGTGGACGAAGAGATCCGGCACCTGTTTGCCGCCATTGCCAATTGATCCAAAACGACACCTCTTCGATTTCCGTTTTGTAACTTTGGCGTCTGAACACTTTAGAATAACGGGAGAATCAATTTGCCGACGGCCAAACAACTGAATTGCCCGCATTGCGGCGCGGAACTGCCGGTCCAGGCGCCCGGAGGCAACTGCCTTCGTTGTCTCCTGCAACTGGCTTTGGAGGCCAGCGCCGGTCCGGCCGGCACGGCGACCATCAGCGAAGGTCCCGGTGACCGGATTGGCCGCTACCAACTGCTCCGGCAAATCGGCGAAGGCGGCTGCGGCGTGGTGTATCTGGCCGAACAACAGGAACCGGTGCGCCGACAGGTGGCGTTGAAGGTCATCAAACTTGGCATGGACACCCGGCAGGTCGTCGCCCGGTTTGAAGCCGAGCGGCAGGCACTGGCGCTGATGGACCATCCGAACATCGCCAAAGTGCTGGACGCCGGGGCCACCGAAACCGGCCGGCCATTCTTTGTGATGGAACTGGTGCCGGGCGTCAAAATCACCGATTACTGCGACGAGCATCGTCTCTCCACCGAAGAACGTCTCCAACTGTTCGTCCAGGTCTGCCAGGCCATTCAACACGCGCACCAGAAGAGCGTCATCCATCGGGACATCAAGCCGTCAAACATCCTGGTGACGCTGCAGGACGGCCGGCCGGTGCCGAGAGTCATCGATTTTGGAATTGCCAAGGCAACGGATCAGCCGTTGACCGACAAAACCCTGTTCACGGCCTATGCTCATTTCATCGGAACACCGGCTTATATGAGTCCGGAACAGGCGGAACTGAGCGGACTGGACATTGACACGCGCAGCGACATCTACAGTCTCGGCGTGCTCCTGTATGAATTGTTGACGGGCAAGACGCCCTTTGAATTGAGGAGTTTGCTGGTAGCCGGCCTGGAAGAAATTCTGCGAACCATTCGCGAGCAGGAACCGGTTCCGCCGTCAACCCGGTTGGACACCATGCAACGACAGGAGCTGGCCGACGCCGCGGGACGACGCCGGGCTGATCCACCCAAACTCATCCATCAGATGCGGGGAGAGTTGGACTGGATCGTCATGAAAGCTCTCGAAAAGGAGCGCGCCCGCCGTTATGAAACGGTCCACGGGCTGGCCCGCGACGTCGAGCGCCACCTGCACAACGAGCTCGTCCTGGCCCGGCCGCCGAACGCGCTCTACCGGTTTCACAAACTGGTCCGGCGCAATAAACTCGCCTTCGCCGCCGCCGGCGCGGTGTTCATTTCACTGGCGGTTGGCCTGGGTTTGTCCACCTGGATGTTTCTCAAGGAAAAGGAAGCCCGCCGCCAGGCTGAAATCGAGGCCATCAAGAGCCAGCAGGTGGCCGGGTTTTTGCAGGAAATGCTCGATGGCGTCGAGCCTTCGGTTGCGCTGGGCCGCGACACAACCCTGTTGCGGGAAATCCTGGACCAGGCTGCCGGCCGGGTCGGCCGGGAACTCAACACGCAGCCGGAAGTCGAAGCCGAACTGCAAACCACCATCGGCGGAGTCTACCAGGCACTCGGGCAATACCCGAAAGCGGAAGCCATGCAGCGCCAGGCGCTGGCCATCCGGAGAAAATTTTATGGTGACGACAATCTGAAGACGGCTGATTCGCTCGGTCATCTCGCCCGCGCGCTCCTTGCGGAGGGCCGGCTGGCGGAAGCCGAGACCCTGGCCCGCGCGGCGCTGGCGACGCGGCGCAAACTGCTGGGCGAGGACAACGTGGAAGTGGCCGGGTCCATGGATTTACTGGCTTTGGTGCTTCGATATGAAGGCAGGGTTTCGGCGGCCGAACCGCTGGCCCGCGCGGCGCTGGCCACCCGCCGGAAATTGCTGGGCGAAGAAAGCCTGGCCGTTGCCGGATCGCTGAATAATCTGGGCCTTATTCTCGATGACGAAAACAAAGTGACCGAGGCTGGTTCGCTTTATCAGGAATCACTGGCCATCCAACAAAAGTTGCTGGGACACGATGATCCGAATATCGCCGGAGGCCTCAACAATGTCGCCGGCGTGCTCGACCGAGAAGGCAAACTGGCCGAGGCCGAAAGCCGGCAACGGGAATCGCTGGCCATGCAGCGCAGGCTTTTCGGTGACGAACATCCCGCCGTGGCCAGTGCCATCGATAATCTCGCCGAGATACTTCATGACGAGGGGGAGCTGTCCGAAGCCGAAACCCTGTCGCGCCAGGCGCTGGCGATGCGCCGCAAGCTTCTGGGAGAACATCCTGTGGTCGCCCGTTCGCTCATTCATTTAAGCGGCATACTTCGCGACGAAGGCAAACTGGCCGAGGCCGAATCGGCGGAACGGGAGGGATGGCTCATGCGCCGCAAGCTGCTGGGCGATGAACATCCGGGCACGGCCGATGCGCTCAACCGGCTGGCCGCTATCCTCGCGCGGGAGGGCAAATATGGCGAAGCCGAATCATTGTTGCTGGAGGCGTGTTCCCGGATGGCCAGGGCGCCCAACACCGACCCCGTGGTTCAGTCGAATCTGTATAAACAGCTCGCCAGCCTTTACACGGCGTGGAACAAACCCGGCCAGGCTGCGGAATGGGAAAGCAAGCTGGCGGATTTGAACCGAAGCCCGAAGCCGGCCATGATCCTGAAGAATTGACGGCTGATTTGAGGCTGTCCCTCGATTATTCCACGGAAATCCCGCCTGGCCGGCCACCCGCGCGGTTTGCCGGGTCTAAATTTCTCGAAATGTCTGTAACTCCCTCCGGCCAATCCTTTTGATATCTTATGACGGGCAATGGTCTGCACCACGCCCATCGTTTTAACGGAGATGAATCGAATTACAATCGCTATGGAAAAACCGGCCACCGGCTTCAGGCATGGATTTGCCGGAAAGGCCAGCCTGGTTGCCGTCGGCATCCTGGCCGGCTTGAGCGTTGGCCTGGCGCAGACCGCGCCGCCTTTCATCGTCGTCCAGCCGCAAACCAGGATCGCTGCCATCGGATATAACACCACGTTCACGGTGGGTATCAGCAACCGGCCTCCCAATATTCCGTATCCGACGGTGCAATGGTTCCTGAACGGCCAGCCCATTGCAGGCGCCACCAATGCCGACATGACCACCGACCAGTTCAATGCGTACTACAATCTGACCATCACCAATGTCCAGTCCACAAATGCCGGAACCTATAGCGCAGCTCTGACCAACTCCATTGGACCGGCATTCAGTTCCAACGCAGTCCTGACTCTCACGCAGCCTTTCGCATTTGTGACGATGGCCGGAACAGCGGACGGGATCGGCACGAACGATGGCGTGGGTACGGCAGCCAAATTCTTTCTTCCCAAGCACATCGCCGTGGATGCGGAAGACAATCTTTACATCACCGACCATTCCAACGAGACCATTCGCGTGGTCACGCCCGCCGGAGTGGTGAGCACGCTGGCCGGCGATCCCGGCGTCGTGGGAACCAACGATGGCGTGGGCGCCGGAGCGCAGTTCAATGGGCCGCATGGAATTGCCGTGGACGGCGCGGGAAATGTTTTCGTGACGGATATTTACAATGACACGGTCCGCGAAATCACTCCGGGCGGACAGGTAACCACCATCGCCGGTCTGGCTCAAAATCCAGGATGGCAGGATGGCGTTGGCAGCAATGCCCGGTTTGCCGATCCCTGGGGCCTCGCGGTGGACGGTGCCGGCAATCTTTTTGTGTCGGATACCGGCAATTTCGTCATCCGCAAAATCACGCCGGTCGGAACGAATTGGATGGTCAGCACCATCGCCGGTTTTCCCGGGCGGCCCGGGGCCACTGACGGAACAAACCGGGGCGCACTTTTCGCCGCGCCGGACGGTCTGGTCGTGGACGAGGCGGGTGATATTTTCGTCACCGATGAGTCACCGCAAACCGACGACATTCGCAAAATCACTCCCGTGGGAACGAACTGGGTGGTCACCACCATCACCGGACGCGGAGGCCTGGGTTTTGAGGATGGAATCGGTACGAATGCTGCCTTTGAAGGTCCCACCGACATTGCGCGCGACACCAACGGGAATTTATACGTAACCGACAACGGCAATCAGTTGATCCGGGAAATCCTGCCGATGGGAACGAACTGGTCGGTCACCACCATCGCCGGTTCATACAAAGAGGCCGGAGTCAGGGCGGGAACCGGCGTTGTCGCCCTCTTTAGCAGTCCCCATGGAATCACCGTGGATAAATCCGGCAATCTTTTTGTCGTGGAAGGAGGGGGCGAAGTCGTCAGCAAAGGCTGGGTTGCCGACGCAACGCCCGCCGCCAGTTTGAATTCATTGTCAGTCACCAACCAGCAGGCGCAGTTCAATCTTACGGTGATCACCGGTTCCCCGACCAACCTGGCCGTCCTTCAGGCCGATCAGGTGACCGGCCCGTGGACTGCCGCAGCCGGCGCGTTGTTGACCACCAACGTGGCCGGTATTTCCTACGGCATCACCGTCCCCTTTGCCACAAATTCATACGGGTTTTATCGCATGCGCCTCCAGTAAATCAAAACGGGCTATCGCCATGAACTTTTGAAATTGAATATGTCGGGCAATTGACAATATTAAACAAAAGGACCGATTTAACGTCCATCAGGTGAAAGGCGTTCAAATGAAAAAGTCGTTTCTTTCAACCGTGTTGCCGGGTCTGGTTCTGACCGGCCTGTTCTCCTGCCTTGCAGCCCCGGCCACCGGCCGCGCGCAAATCATTCCCTACCCCGGCGCCGGCCCGGACATCAGGATTATCAGCCATGCCAATCATGAGGTCTTCCTGGCCCCGGTGGACATTCCCATTTTCGCCTTTGTCGCGTTTGCCGGGAACGTGACCAATGTGGAATTCTATGCGGACGGAACGGATTTGGGACCCGGTTACAGCCTCAGCGCCTCACTCAATCCGCCGGGGGTCAACAGCCCCGACATTTTTGGCGGCCCTCCCGTCTTCCGGCTCAACAAGGTGTACGGCTTTTACTGGACGAATGTCCCGACGGGCCCGCATGTGTTGAAAGCGGTGGCCACCGGCGAACTGATTCTTTCCCGGACGTCGAACCCGGTGAACATCACGGTCCTGTCCGCGACCAACATCGGGACGGGACCACGCGTGGTCAGCATCGTGGCGGTGGACCCGATTGCCATTGCGGGAAGCAACGGTTGGACCTGGCCCGGCTTGACGAACGCCGCGCCGGCCTGGGCAAACTGGCCGCCGTCGGCCTATCAAATATTCACGAACTGGGGGCCGAAAGATGCCTTGTTCATGGTGCGTAATCGCGGCAACACAAGCGACGTTTTCACGGTGACCTATAATATTGGCGGCACAGCCAGCAACGGCGTGGATTATGCCATGCTGTCGGGCGCTGTGACGTTTCCTCCGGGCAAATCCTATGTGCTGATTCCCATCGTGCCGATTGACCATGGTGGATTCTACGCGCCCAAAACCGTCATCCTCACTCTGACGCCGGCCACCAACGGGCCGCCGCCGGCTTACACCGTGGGTCGCCCCGCTTGCGCGGAAGCGGTCATCATCCATGCCTGGCCGTATCCATTCCCCTGGCTGTTGCCGGATGGCAGCTTCCATCTCCACAGCACCGGTCCGGACGGCGCCTGGTTCAGCATCCAGAATTCCAGCGATATGCTAAACTGGACATCGCTGGGCACGAACCAGGTGATAAACGGTTCAATTGATTATACGGACCCGAACGCGCCGGACCAATCGAATGGGTTCTATCGCATCGTGCCCCTGCCCTGCCCGGCCCGCCGTCACAATAGCTTGAATTAAAACCTCACCCGGTTCGCCATAATCTTTACCGGCAGGCTGGCGGCAACCAAACGGTCCTAAAGGGATTGCTTCACAGGGTGAGGAGTGCATCGACGATAAAGGTATAATTGAAATATTGCGGCGACAATTTGGAACAACCGGGACAAATGCAGCCGGAAGAAGACTGCGCGACAAGTCTGACTTCCATCGTCGCCATGCCAGAGCGGTGCTGAAGCACCGCAGTCCAAACGCTGGCGCGATGGCGGTTGGGGCCTGAAATTTCGCAGAGCGTCTGGAGTGCGGCGCGTTCACCGCCGTTTTCCAGGAGCCATGTCTGTCAGCCGTTTCGCAGAAATTTAAAAGCGGCCTTTCCTGCGTTGCGGGAAAGGCCGCCGGGTTTTGGGAACGGGAATTAATTATTTGATCTTCACCAGTTCCGCGCTGTGCGGGGCGATGGCCATGGAAAAATCCCCGTCGAATTTGCCCAGGTCCTTTTGCCGCCACAAATCGCGCACGGTCCGGCTGCCGGATATTTTCAGGTCCGCCCATTTGACGGTGACCGTCAGGTTGGTGTCGCCAAAATTGAACAGCCCGACGGCGTGCGAGCTGTCCGCCAGCGGCCGCGCCCAGACCTGGCGCGCGTCGAAGGTCTTCGTCTGGTCCGGGCGATTGGACCGGTGATTGACCAGCGTCACCTCGGGGCCTTCCTGCGAAACGACCACCGCCTGCCGGCCGAGCGAATCCTGGTCCACGGCGAGCACTTCGTCGTTGGCCAGGAGGTTCAGGGTAAAATCATCCAGCCGGTCCATATCGCAGCCGATGAGCAACGGGGCCGCCAGCAGGCACCACCAGGTGATGTGCGTGTATTGTTCGTCGGCGGTCAGGCGCGACGGATGCAGATCTTTCCCCTTGCCCACGTCCACGTAGCCGACGACGAGCATGTCCGGATCGTTCCAATGCCCGGGCCCGCTGTAGGCGGTCCAGCGGCTTTGCGCCAGGCCGATGTCCATCAGGCGCCACCAGGTGTCGTTGATATCGCCGGTGGTGCGCCAGCAATTGAAATAGCGGTTGACGTCCTTGATCCACTCCGGCGGCATCGAATTGGAATAACTGTAGAGGATGTCGCGGCCTGAATGCCGCAGGGCATGCGCCATGGTCGAGACATCGCTGATGAATTTTTCCACGGTGTCCTTCGAACTTTTCGGATTCCAATCGTATTTCAGATAGTCGACACCCCAGGCACCCCACTGTTTCGCGTCATTTTCGGCGAAGGAATATTTCCCATCGCGCCGTCCCCCGCCACGGCTCCAGGCGCCGTTGGTTTCGTCCGAGCTGCCGCCGATGTAACCGGCATACGACGACGTCCAGGGCGTCGAATAGATTCCGAACCGCAAGCCCATGCCATGGACCTGTTCGCCGAGCGCGGCCATGTCGGGAAATTTTTCATTCGGCTGGATGCCGTTGAAGGTACCGCCGCGTTTGCCCTGCCAGGTGTCATCGATGTTGATGTAACTCCAGCCGTGGTTGATGAGGCCCGACTTGACCATCGCGTCAGCCGAGGCCCGCACCTTGTCCGCATCCACGGAAACGCCCCAGCAATTCCAACTGTTCCAGCCCAGCGGCGGCGTCAGGGCGATGGTTTCGCCCACGACAATCCGGAATTTCCTGCGATCTTCACCCAGGGCGTTTTTGGCGCGCAACGTGACGGTGAATTTATTCTTCCATCCGAACCATTTTTTATGCAGTGAACCGGTAATCAATCCGGTCGCCGGATCCAGTTTTAATCCGCCGGGCAAATGTGACGCGGAGAAAGTCATCGGCCGGTCGCCTGTGACCGGGATCTGGTAGAAAAACGGATTGCCGGGCCGGACGCCGAAGATATCCGGGCCGTTGATCCGCGGCGCATGCGGGGCCGGCGGGGTGCGGATTTCGGCTCCGGCGGTGCTCGCGCCGGCGATTGCCGGCACGGCGGGGGCGTTGGTATCAGCGGTTTGGGCCTGAAGTTGCGTGCCGACGCTGAGCGAGGCGATGCTCGATAGAATAATAGCGAGGGAAGGAACGGTTCTTTTCATGGTTCGATTTTTTTGGGTTAAACCGGAGCGCCGGCCTCCGGCACGGCGCGAAAAGCGATATATTCCGAATGTGCCGTGCTGGAGGCCGGCGCTCCACAGAGCCGGAAAACGAGCTTTGCAGGGGTCTCATTTGTTGAAAAAGTTCTACAATTTCAGTTCCGGCTTGATGGCAAACGTTTTTGCGTCCCAATCCACCGTCACGGTGGTGCCGTCGGCGAACGTGGTGCGTTCCTGGCGATAGTTCTTGTCGAGAAACTCGTGGTTGGTCATCTCGAGCAACGCCACCCGCTTGTGCAGGGCGCAGATTGTCTTCATCATTTCCAGGCTCTTCTTGTCTGAAAGATTTCCCGGCACTGTCGCGTATCCGCCGTTCAGCAGGCAGCGGAGATAATTGCCCGTGCCGCCTTCGGGCGTCATGATGGCGTCGTGGTAGACCAGCTCGTACAGCGGCGCGGGAATGACCGAGCCGGATTTCGCGTCGCTGCTGTAATCCACATACGGAACCACCCAGTCGGAGCCGGCTTCGGTCGCCACGATCCCCAGGTTCCGGCGCGCCCAGATAAAGCACGCCGCGCGCGCCTTCATCGCCGCCGTGCGCGTGACCGGATGTTCCGGATTGAAATCTTCCGTCGGCGGCACATAACCGAACACGTCGATGCTGCTGCCTTCGGGATGGATGCCGTGATCGAACAACGCTTCGTAGTTCTTCACCAGGTGGCCGAGCATGAAGCCTTCGCTCAGATAACTCATCTTGCCGCCGTCCCAGTAATCCATGTACGGAATATAACCTTCCTTCCAGCCGCCAAACCGCGTGCCGGGGAACGCGCTGGCGTCTTTGATGTTGTCCTCCTCGTGCGCGGCAAACTGCGGGTCCCACGACGGCGCGTCGGTGTAATAATCGCGGTACTGGTCGTGCAATAGGTATGTGTAACCCAGCTCCTTGCAGGTATCGGTCCAGCGCTTCATTCCGTCCCAGCCGCCGGCGGCCGGCGAAGGCGGCAGGGCGTCGGGATGCTGCCGGTCATAGCCGTCGTACGGCCAGGCGGCCAGGGTGACGACCACGTGATCGATTCCTTTTGCCTTCAGGTCGCGCAATTGTTTGGCGCATTCGTCGAAGGTCATCACATGATAATTGCTGTCCGGATTGTTCGTGTTGTAGCGGTAGCTGCCCACCCGGAAATTTCTCAGCGCATGCTGGTGCATCTGGGGCGCGCCGATCAGGTTGGCGACCTGCGGCGACTGCGCGATTTTTTCCTTCAATGAAACGAACTGGCCCGAATCGATGACGTACCGGCGGTACCGCTTGGCCATGGTGACGTAATCGCCTTGCGGCTGGAAACAAAAGCGCACGGAGCGCGGGTAGGAAAATTTGCCGAGCGATGCCAGCCAGCGCGGCCCGAGAACGGTCGGCCCGCCCGGCGGATGATGGAATTTGTACGCCGCGTCGTTGGGTGTTTCGACGATGACCACCAGCGCCGATTTGTCTTTTTGGAATCCCCACCAGGACATCGACCAGCACTCAATCAGGTTGGCCTGGATATAACTCTTGTCGTTCTTGACGAACTGGGCCTGGTCGGCGCTGGGGATGTTGAGATAGGGACCGTATTCCTTCGGCCAGTCGCAGGGCAGCAAGTTGCCGCGGACATGATTCAACGCGGAATAATTGGCGCCGCGCGTGTCCACTTCCTTGGGCCAATCGAGCTGGCGGATGACGTCGTCGTGTTCGATGGCCACCGCCGTGCAGACCAGATCCTCGTCCTTGCCTTCCAGGCAGACGGTCAGCACGAGCGCGAGGTCGAGTTCCGGCCCGGCGTGAAGCAAGCCCCGGTCGCGAAAACGGCTGAGCGTGATCTTGATGCCGGTTTTGAAACCGGTGTCATAGGGAACAATTTCAGTCCGGCCGGCGTCGGTCAGGCGCAGGTTGAATTCCTCGCCTTTTGATTTCGCCACGATGTCGTCCGTTTCCGACGGCGCCATCTGCCAGGTGACCGGCGGCGCCTCTACCGTCATCGCAAAATTGCTTTCGTCGAGGGTCACTTTCTGTTTCTGGCCGGCGATGGTCCATTTGCCGCCGGCGTAAAACACATTGACCAGCGGTCCGCCGCGTTCGGCGCGCGAAGCCGGCGGCTGGTCGGCAGCGGAACAATACCAGGTCGAGGCGAGGAGGAGGGCGAGGAGACGAAGTATTTTCATAGGATTTGAGGCTCAGTTGTTACCAGCCTTATGGCCCGGACACAACTTGTTTGAACGGTTCCGGTTTCGTTCCGGCCCGGACCACGACCAGGTCTTCACCCGTGGCCGTCGGGAATTCCAGCAAGGGCCCGTTCAGGCTCTCCGACTTCCGGCCATTGCGATAAACGGTTGTTTCCGATTCCGTCCACGGATTCCGCAACCGGCATTCACCGCCGAGGGGCGATTCGATTCGGACGAACGGAATCGCGCCGTTCATCATCTCCGATGAAACCATAAAACCGCCGCGGCAAAGCAGGCGAAAGCGTGCGTCCCAGGCTTTCGGCCATGCGGCAAAAACGCGGATGACGGACGGACGGCCCGGGCCGCCCGGCAGATCGCAACAGAGCGCCGTATGCAACGCGTCGGCGGCGTTGCCGAGCCGCTGGGCGCTGGTGGTCTGCACCCCTTCGCGCAGGTCCATGCGGTTCATCAAAATCCCGCCGCGTTCGTTGGTATTGAACTGGACGGGAACCAGTTTCTGGACGGCATCGGCCCGGCCCATGATCGCCGCCACCAGCGGCACCTTGGACAAGACCCCGACGCGCCGGTTATAATTCGTGCCCGACTGCGCGTTGCCGCTGATAAAACCGTTCAAAGTGTTGCTGCCCGTTTCGAACATTGCGGGATCGGACTCGAGCGTGCACAAATCAAAAAACCATTCCGGCATGGTATTGCCGTCCGGCCGGCCCGCCACCCGGTTGCGCGGCGCAAACGCCGGCGGCAATCCCCGCACCCACACCGGCGGACCGTTGGTGTCCGCCAGCCAGGCCAGCTCGGGATTGTCGCTGCGCGGCAGCGGCGCCAGATGATCCAGGAATTCCTGCCAGGCCGGGCGCAGGTCGGCGTCCACGTTCAGGATTTCCGACGCTTTGATCACCACCGGGAAAATGCCCATCATCGACGAGATTTCCTCGTCAGTATCCTGCGCGCCCCAGACGCCTTCGTTGCTGTTGACGTCGTGAATGTGATACAGGCCGTCGGCTTCCTTCGTCACGTTGGGAAAATTCCGGTAGAATTCGGCCACGGCTTTGAGGACCGGGTAGGCGCGATCGCGCAGCCAGGCCTCGTCGTGCGTGTATTCGTAGCGCAGCCAGAACTGGTAGGCGTATTTCGCGCCGCGCGAGAAGATGTGCGTGACCGGGCCGTACGGCCCCGAATCACGTTCTTCGTAGACCCAGCGCCCATGGTCCCAGTCGCCGGACCCGATCCAGTTCCAGGCGCTCGCATAGGCCAGCTTGGTGCCCGCGTATTCGAGGAAACGTTGCGATCGGTCCGTCCACGGTTTTTTCAACAGGTACAGTTCGCGCATTTCGGCGGCGATGTCGTCCGGCAGGGGCCCCGGGCCATTGAAGCAGACCGTTTCCGGGAAATAGGCGCCCTGGCTTCCCCACTCCTGCCGGGCGGCCAGCGAACAGGCATCCAACATGCCGCTCAACATGTCGAACATCGGGTCGAGCAATTCGGCGTGATTGGCGGCGAACAGCGCGTTGTTGTAAAGACAGCTCTGGTTGGCGCCCCAATATTGCCCGCCCCAATTCCGCCGGTCGCCGCCGGTCGTCCACAGCATGCCGTTGAACTTGGCCGGAAAGCTGCCGCGCGAACTCGACGCCATCAGGTACAGGAAATAATTGTAATCCCGCTCCAGCAGGTCCGCGACGCCGTTGGTGCTGTGCAGTTGGACAAAGGATTTGCCCCAGAAATCATGCCACCATTTCCGGTTTGAATCGGCGAGCGCGGCGTAACCTTTCGATTCCGCAGTTCTGAGCTCTGCCAGCGCTGCCGCCGCGACGTCCTGGTTGCGGTCAAAACTGGCCGCGCTGGCCACCAGCACGGTCAGGTCACCGCGTTTCGGCGCAGCCAACAGTTGCAGTTCCTCCCCGCTGACGCTTCGGATCTCGGTGTCGCGCCCGATCACACTCACCGCCACCGCCGACGCGCAATAAAAGCCGCCCTCGGCAAACACCTGCGTCAGCACGAGGCGGCCGTTGCGTGAATCCAGATGCGACGTGGCCGTCTGGCTCAGGCTGCGGAGAAACGGCGGTCGCAGCATTCGCAATTGAACGCTGATCGTCCCCGGCTTTTTACGCCGGTCGGTCACATCGACGGCCATCACATCGGTATCGTTGGCAACCAAGAGGTGCGCCTGGATCCCCAACCCGGCCACCGACGCTTCGCCATCGTAGCAGGAAAGATGCTGGGTGGTGTCTTCGTAGGGGAACGTGTCGGCGCCGTAGTCCGTGAACGCAATATCCACGTAGCCGCAGCCGCCGCAATAGTCGGTGTGCCGTTCAGGAAAACTGTCGGTCGCACCGTCATTCCCGAACACATCGACGCGATTGATTTGAAAATGCATCGCCGACGGCGTCGTCCAGGCCAGCGTGCCCATGCGGCCGTTGCCGATGGGCATGCCGTCTTCGCTCCGGTCCACCGCTTTCGGGTAGTCCAGGTCGGCGCGGGAAATCAGGCTGCGGTAGTCGGGCGACACCGACGGTTCGGCGCCGGCGGCGAAGGCCAGGCCCATCAAAGCCAACACGCCGACGGTCAATGGCCGACGCTCTCCAGCCGGACAACGGAAAAAGCGGCGACACGTCGCCGCACTCCAAAAAGTTCCCCATCGGATCATAAGATTTTAACGCCCGCGGGCGTCGAGCCTTTCGGGACCAGAACGACAGTTTCGCCTTTGACCGTTGGAAACACCAGGGTGTCGCCGGAAATTTCTTCGGCGGCCCGGCCGTTGCGGTAAAAAGTGACTGCCTGGCCGGGCCACGGATTTTTCAACGTGCAATCGTTGCCGGCCAGCGACTGGATTTCGACGAACGGAATTTTGCCGTTCTGATGCGCCGAGCTGACGATGAATGCTCCCCGGGCTCGCAGGGTGAAGGCCGCGTCCCAGTCATCCGGCCAGCGGTTGAAAATCGACAGGGTCGTGTCGAGCGTGTTGGTGCCGCTGGAAAGCATCGTCTCGTGGATGCCGGCAGCCAGGCCGCCGAGATGCTCGGCGTCAATCGCGCCCGGCCCCTCGCGCAGGCGCAGGCGATTGCGAAAAATCTGCGCGCCGCCGATGCCTTCCGGATCGATGAAACTGGCCAGGCGGTTAAAACCGAGAAAGCGGCGCTTCAATTCCGGCTGCGGCCCGATCGGGTCAATCCCACCCGGTCCGCCATAGACAAACGCGCCGTACGCATTGTCCCGGCCAAACAGGCGCCGGGGACGTTGATTCGTGGCACTGCCGGCTTCCGATCCGGCCGGCGCATTCGTCGCCGGCACGTCGCTGCGCACCCGCAAATTGGCCGGCGGCGCGACGTTATCGGCAATGTCCTGCCAGGCCGGGCGCAGGTCGGCGTCCACTCCCAGAATTTCCGAGGCCCGGATCGCCAGCGGAAAAACCATCCGGATGGCGCCGATTTCATTCGGAGTATCGGACGAATTCCAATTGCCTTCGCCGTTGTTGACGTGGTGAATATGATATTTGCCGTCCGCTTCCTTTCCAAAATTCGGAAAATTCCGGTAAAACTCCGCCGCGCCGCGGATGATGGGATACGCCCGGTCACGCAGCCAGTTTGTGTCCATCGTAAACTGGTAACGCTGCCAGTAAAGGCTTCCGATCTTCGCGGCGTCCGACAGGATGTGGGTGCAATGGCCGAAAATTTCCAGGGGCGTGCCGCTTTCTTCCGGCGATCGCGCTCCGCCTTTGGTCGGCACCACCAGATGGCCGTGTTCCCAGGTGCCGTCCGCCAGAAAATTGTAACGGGCGTTGTGCCGGTTCTTGGTTTCAATCCACCACTGGAAATTCGTCGACCGTTCCGAATACGGTTTCCGGACCAGCATCAGGTCGCGCAATTCGGCGGCGATGTCGTCGGGCAGCGGGTCCGGTCCGTTGAAGAAATTGATTTCCGGGATCCAGATGCCTTGCGAACCCCATTGCTGGCGGGCGGCCAGCGCGCAGGCATCGAGCATGCCGGTGTAGAGTGAAAACAGCGGGTCCATCAACGCCAGCCGGTTGGCCGGCATCAGGTTGCCGTAGTAGGCGTTCATGTTCGCCCACCAGTATTGCGAGCCCCAACGGCTCAGGTCGCCGGTCGTCCGCCAGAGCATGCCGCCGAAACGCGGCGGATAATTGCCGCGCGAGCTGGCGCCCATGAGATAGAGGAAATAGGTGTAGTTCGCCTCCACAAAATCCGCCTGGCCGCCGGCGCTGTGCATGGATACAAATCCCCGGCTCCAGAAGTCGTGCCACCAGAAAGCCGTGTCGGACTGCACGCCCTCAAAACCTTTTGCCTCCGCCACCCGCAGGGTATCCACCGCCAGCCCGCCGGTGTCAATCTGCGGATCAAAACTCGCGGCGCTGGAGATCAAAATCGTAAACCGGCCGCGGCCCGGTGTGGCGGCAATTTGCACCGTCGCATCATTCAGGTACCTCGCTTTGGATCCGCGGCCGAGGATGCTGATGGCGATGGCCGACGAATCGTAAAATTTGTGTTCGAGAAATTGTTGGATCAGCAGAACGCGGCCGTCGCGGATGTCCAGTCGCGAAGTGGCCGTGTGCTCGGCCGTCTGGATCAGGACGGCGTGGTTCGTCGCCAGTTCAAAATTGCGTCCGGTCACGCGCTGGACGGCATAGCGCAGCATCCGCAAATCCACGCTCACCGGCTCCGGCCGCGTCCGTTCGTCGTTGATTTCAACGGCCATCACGTCGCGCTGCGGCCACGCCAGCACCCGGGCGGTAATCCCCTTGCCTTTCGCCGTCATCACCGCGTCGTACAGCGAAAGATGCTGGCGAAAATCCTTCCCGGCGAACACATCGTCGCCAGCCTCCACCAGATTGATATCCACGTAACCGCAACCGGCCGCGTAGTCGCTGTCCGCCTGGGGAAAACTCACCGTCGTGCTGTCCTCGCCGAAAACGTCCACGCGGTTGATCTGGAATTTGAGCGCGGACGGCGTGGTCCAGACGAGGCTGCCCATCCGGCCGTTGCCGACCGGCTGGCCTTCCTCGCTGCGGCTTGCCGGATTCGTGTAATCGAGGTCTCCCCGCGAAACCAGCGCGCGGTAGTCGACCGAAAGCAGGCTGTGCGCCGGGTCGGCGGCCGCGGCGATCCCGCAAACCGCGAACAGCAGGACCAGGGCGACTGGGAGTGGTTTCATGGTTTTTATTTTGAGGCTGTGTCGTTGGCGGATAAACACGATTGCCGGGCGACTCTCCGACCACGCGAAGCGTCTGGACGGCGGTGACTTCAGCACCGCTTTGGTGTCTGACCGGCCATTGTTTGTCAAAGGCATAGTCCCGTTTATTTCAGATTGAATTTTACGATCAGGACTGTGGCGGGCGGAACCGTTACTTTGAATCGATCACCAGCGGCCATATTGGCCAAAGCCGTCCAATACCCGTCCCACCGGCCGTCGCCGCTGATGGCCGCGTTGCCGAGGGTCAGATTGGTTTTCGCCGACACGTCGCCATGGGGTGCCTGGAGAAATATTCCCTCGCTCCCGCTGAAGGCCGCACCGGGAACGATTTTCACCGTCGCCATGCGCGCCCCGGCGTCGTGCTCCTTGTTGATCAGGGTGACATACAGAACGTTGCCATCGCGGACACCGTATGCCGTCAGGTTTAAATCGGCCGGCCCGCCCGAAAGCGTAGCGGGTACGACCCGACCGTGGCCGCCGAGGTCAAAAGCTTTGATGCCATAGCTCAATGGCCGCACGGAATATCCTCCCCTGTCGGCGTCGACGAAGGCGCCATAGATCTTGCCCATGTGGAAATTGAAACCGCGCATGCCGGCCTGTTCCGCCCACCAGTGCAGATAATCCACCGCCCATAAAGCCGAGGCAAACGTATCGCTCGCGCCGGCGACGCCGCCCCGGGAAAAGCTGCTGGTCTCCTCGAACCGGCAGGTCAGGCCGGCGGCCGTTACCGCGGGCATAAAGGAATGGTAGAAGGTCCGGTAGTCGTCGAGCTGGGCCGGTGAGAGAATTTTGTCCCGCGCCGCGACGAGGTCGGTGACGCGCTGGCCGCTCTTGGCGCAGTAATAATGTTGCGTCAGAAAATCGAGCCGCGGGTCGTGCGCCTTATCCGCGGCCATATCCGCCGTCCAGTCCGGCGACGTGTGCACCACGCTCGGGCCGCAATATTTTGCGCCGGGCGCTGTCGTGGCGATGGTGTAAATGAACCGGTTCAGTTCCACACCATAGGCCAGATAATTGTCGTGGCTCGTGACCTGATTGGTGAATTCCTTGTTCGGCTCGTTGCCCAGCGTGATGCATTCGAGGTCGGTGGCGTAATGGTCCACCAGATATTTCACCATCGCCGCGTCCGCCTCCGGATCGCCGCCGGCCAGGCGTACGGTGTAAATCACCTTCACCCCCGCCGCCTTCGCAAACGCAAACAGACTGTCCGCATCCGCCTTCGCCGGAATCGGAACCGTGTCCCGGTCCGCCGTGTTGCCGCCCACGCGGAGGCTTTTTATGCCGAGCGACCGGAACAGCCCGATGAGTTCCCGGTTGGTCGGGCTGAAATAATATCCGCCCTTGGAGTCGGGAAGCATCTGGGTGATTTCATAACTCAGGCCGGTGAAATCGGCCGGAATCAACGAGCCGGGTTTTTCAGAATCCAAGGTCACCGTAACGGCCGCCGGCCCGGCTGCGCGTGAAATGTCGACCAAAAGTGCCAGCAGAATCGAAATAATGCAGCTTACGAAAAACCCGCTTCGTCGCATAAATAGTCTATGTCACCTTCAAGAATGTCACCGGTCCGATCATCGCCGATCGGGGCATTCGCCGGAAGGCGCAGCATTGCATGCCGCACCACCGGGTAACAAAAAATCCTACACGAATCTGCTTCCGGCGGGAAATAGATTGTGCTGGTTCTCCGGAATGGACGCCGCGACTTCATGGCCCGTTACAAAAAACTGGGTGTAGCGTCGCGCCTGTGGCTCGAAATCGGCGCAAAGCGCCGACACTACACCAGTAAAATTCGGACCGTACCAAAAGCCCGTGACTTTACCTCCTTCCCTGACTACTCTGGATTCATGGAATCGCTCCACGCGCCGTGGCGCATCGACTATGTCCTGTCGCCCAAACCGCAACTCGACACCAGCCTGTTCACCCGCATCGCCCAGTCCAATGACGATCTGGCCAACCGGGTTGTGGTCCGTGACCGAACCTGTTTCGCCCTGCTCAACGCCTATCCCTACAACGGCGGACACCTGATGATCGTGCCTTACAAAGCGGTCCCTGATCTGAACGGCCTGACCCGGGACGAATTGGCGGATTTATGGGAGCTCACCCGCCGCTGCATCAGCGCTCTGAAGGAAATCATGAAACCCGACGGCTTCAATGTCGGCATCAATCTCGGCAAAGTCGCCGGCGCCGGCATCGCCGACCATCTGCACATCCACGTCGTCCCCCGCTGGAACGGCGATACCAATTTCATGCCGGTTCTGGCCAACACCAGCGTCCTGCCCCAGGCGCTCGATGAGGTCGCCGCCCGGTTGCGCGCCGAACTGGCCAAATGAGCTCAGCCACAGATGGACGCAGATGAAACACAAATTCGAAACCGATTTATAAATGTCTGCCCGATCTGTGTTTCATTTGTGAAAATCTGTGGCAATATCTTTCCGACCTGTGGCCACTGAAACCTTGCACTTCGAAAACGCGCGCGTCGCCCAGCAGCTCTTCAACAATGAGCCGCGCAACCTCCAGTTGCTCGAGGAACAGCTCGGCGTCAAGGCCACCGCGCGCGACGGCTGGATCAAACTCGACGGCGCCGCCGATGCCGTCGAACGCGCCAAACAGCTGTTCGTCTCGCTCGAAAGCCTGCTCAAAGCCGGCGCGCCGGTCCGCAACCGCGAATTCACCCACGCGCTGAACGTCGTCAAACACGAAGGCGTCTCAACGCTCAAAGATCTCGTCGGCGACCGCATCCTCACCCATGACCGCAAACCCGGCGTCACGGCGAAAACCGTCGGGCAGAAAAAATACCTCGACGCCATTCGCCGGCACGACATCACGTTCGGCGTCGGTCCCGCCGGCACCGGCAAAACCTACCTGGCCGTCGCGATGGCCCTGGCGGCGTTGCGCGAAGGAAAGATTTCGCGGATCATCCTCACCCGGCCGGCGGTCGAGGCCGGCGAAGCGCTCGGTTTCCTGCCCGGCGATCTGTATGAAAAGATTACGCCGTATCTCCGCCCGCTCCATGACGCTCTTCATGACATGTTGCCGGCCGAGGATATTCAAAAACACACCGAGCGCAGCACGATTGAAATCGCCCCGCTGGCCTACATGCGCGGCCGCACCCTCAACAACGCCTTCATCATCCTCGACGAAGCGCAGAATTCGACCACCGAGCAGATGCTCATGTTCCTCACGCGCCTGGGCCACGGTTCCAAGGCCGTCATCACCGGCGACGAAACCCAGATCGACCTGCCGCCGCACAAACAGTCCGGACTGCTCGAGGCGCATCGGGCTTTGAAACACACCGAGGGCATCGCCATCGTCGAATTCGGCAAACGCGACGTTGTCCGCCATCCGCTCGTCCAGCGCATCATCACCGCCTACGAGGAACACCGCGGCAACCCCAAGGCGTCATGAACCGGAAATCGTTGAACTGTTCAACGGTTGAATCGTCAGCCAACCATCCAACGATCACGTGCGCCAACCGTCAGCGCACAAAAAAAATCAATCTGCCGTTGCTCAAACAAATTGCCGCCGCGTTGGTCGGGGAGCTGGGGATCAAACCTGCCGGGCTCGGCATCTATCTGGTCGGCGCACCCGAAATGACCCGGCTCAACGGGACATTTCTCCGCCACGCCGGTTCCACCGACGTCATCGCCTTCGATTATCGCGATGATTCGGATCCTGGAGGGCAACGCTCCGTCGCTGCCCCGAAATCCGGGGTGGTGACGAAGCAGTGTCCTCCCGCCGTTCACGGCGAAATTTTTATCTGCATCGACGAAGCGCTGGTCCAGGCGCGAAAATTCGGCATGAGCTGGCCGTCGGAACTGGTTCGTTACCTCGTCCATGGAACTCTGCATTTGATCGGGCACGACGACCAACATCCGGTCCGCCGCCGCAAAATGAAACGCGAGGAGAACCGCCTGCTCGGGAGGCTTTCGCGCCGTTTTGCGCTCGCTCAACTGGCCCGGCCGGCTAGAATTCGCGCGTGAGAAAATCACTCTTCGCCCGCTGGCGCGCCAGTTTCTTTGCCGGACTGGCCGTGGTCCTGCCCGGCGTCATCACGCTGGCCATCGTCAAGTGGTTTTTTGGAACGGTCTCCAGCCTCACCGACCTGTTGTTGTTTTTCCTGCCGCGACAATGGACCCACGAAGGCGACGGCGCCGGCCCGATGGCATGGTACTGGAGCCTGCTCGCCATCGTCGTGGCTGTGGGGCTCGTTACCCTCATCGGCCTGCTGGCGCGCTATTACATGGGCAAACGGATGATCGCCTGGGCCGACAGCGTCATGCTGCGCGTCCCCGTGTTGAACAAGATTTACGGCACCATCAAACAGATCGACGAGGCGTTCACTTCCAGCAAGAAAAGCTCGTTCAAAACCGTCGTGCTGATCGAGTACCCGCGCGCCGGCGTTTTCTCCGTCGGCTTCATCACCAGCGACCGCGCCGATGAAATCGAATCCAAAACCGGCAAAAAATGCGTGCCGGTCTTCGTCCCCACCACGCCCATCCCCACCGGCGGGTTTTTGATTTTCGTGCCGGAGACGGAGGTCATCAAACTCGACCTGTCCGTCGCCGACGGCCTCAAATACATCATCAGCATGGGCGCGTTGTCGAGCGACCCGCCGGCGTCGGCGGAAAAACGATCATAGCAAAGGGAGGATGGAGAATTGAACCGAACCCGACGACGAGCATTTTCCCCCGGTTTTCGCTGCCATGACTGAAAGCGCCACCGGCCTGATTCTCCGCACGCGACCGCTTACGGAAACCAGCCTCATCGTCCACTGGCTCACGCCGGAATTCGGACGGCTCGCCACGGTGGCCAAAGGCGCCCGCCGCGCGAGATCACCTTTCCTCGGCAAACTCGATGTGTTTTATCGCGCCAATTTTTCGTTCAGCCGAAGCCGGCGTTCCGAACTCCATACGCTTCGCGAAGTCGGGTTGCGCGACATGCAAAAAGAACTGCGTGAGGATCTGCACCGGTTGCGCCTGGCCGCCTATGCCGCCGCGCTGATCGAACGGACCACGGAAACTGAAACGCCGCTGCCCGGCATTCCGGAATTAATGAACGATTTTCTCGACAGCCTGTGCCGTCATCCGCCGGTGCCCCAAATGGTGCTGGCCTTCGAACTCAAATTGCTGCGCGAACTCGGACTGGAGCCAAACCCGGCCGAAGCCCGTTTGACTCCCGGCGCAAAACAGATTGCCCGCGCTTTGATCGGGAACGACTGGCCGGCGATTTTGCGGCTCAAACCCACCTCGACACAGGTCGGGGAATTGCGGCAATTCCTCCATGGCTTCCTGATTTTTCACCTGGACCACCTGCCCAGAGGCCGCTCCGGCGCCCTGGCCTGCGAGCCCCAACCTCCCTCCGTGACACGTGAGGCGTGAGGCGTGACAGGATGAAGCCGCAGTTAGCAGATCGGAGCTGGGAGTTAGGGTCGCCCTTTCCCATCTTCCGTCTGCCAATTTCACACCGACTACAGACTCCTGGCTACTGACTCCTTCCCTTCAATGTTGAATGTCCACCACCTGGTTTCGGCCTTTAGAATTTAGCCTTTAGCCTTGCCGTATCCCGGCTTCTGGATTCTCCTTTTTACCTTCAGGAAATCGGGACAGCCTGCATTCCAACCGTCCCGAAATACGCCATTGGCCCACCACCTGCTTCGCCACCGGCGGGCTCAATTCAGGCTCGATTACCAACCCCGGTTTTGTCCGAAATTGCCCAAAAAAGCCTTGGGAACAAAGGCCTTGCTGGCACGATTTTTGCGCGATTTCAGCATCAGTCGATGAGAAAAAAGATCCTAAGATTCTCCACATTACGGATGCAACTGGTCGGCAGCGTGTTTTTGCTGATCACCCCGGCCGGATTGCTGATGTATATCTTTCATCTGGAGTTCAGCGGATTTGTGGTGGGGCTGCTGGCGTTGGGAGCCGCCTGGTTCGGCGGCGAACATTTCATCATGCGCCAGGTCCGCGCCCTCTCGGCCACCGCCCGGAAAATTGCCGACGGCGATCTCAGCGCCCGGACCGGGCTGAAGGCCACCGTGAATGAGCTCGGGCAGCTCACCCAGCTCTTCGACAAAATGGCTGACTCGCTCCAGAAGCAGGTCACCAGCCTGGAGACTGCGGAAAAAAATCTGCTGAACCGCACGTTTCAGCAGACCGTCGTCGCCGCCCTCGGACAATTTGCGCTGACCAACAGCGACCTCGACGCGCTGGTGACCCAGGCCAGCATGCTGGTGGCCCAGACCCTCAGCGTCGAATATTCCGCCGTCTTCGAACTGTTGCCCGGCGGCCAGCTCCGCCTCCAGGCCGGCGTCGGCTGGAAACCGGCTTACGATCACCAGACCGCCCTGCCCGGAAATGAAAATTCGCCGATCGTCGCCGCCATGAACACCGGCGAGCCGATGATCACCGTCGACCTGAAAGCCGAATCGCGCATCTCCGCGTCGCCCTTCCTCGCCGAACACGGCGTCGTCAGCGGCGTCACCGTCGCCATTCCCACCCGCGACCGTCCATTCGGCATGCTGGGCATCTACAGCACCCACCGCCGGCAATTCAATTCCGACGAAGTGCAATTCCTCCAGGCCTCCGCCACCGCCATCGCGTTGGCGGTCGAACGCAAACGCGCCGATGCCGAACTGCAGAAACTCGCCGCCTTCGTCCAGTTGAATCCCGATGCGGCGATGGAGCTGAACGCCAACGGAACCATCACCTATTTCAACGATGCCGCCCTGCAACTCGCCAAATCAGTCAAGCGCGACCATCCCAACCAGATATTGCCGCCGGACATCAGCCATATCGTCAGCGAATGCCTCAGTCGCGAGCAAAGCAAAATCCGAATGGAACTCAAAATGGAGGGCCGCACGTTCTCCTGGTCGTTCCACCCCGTCATGCCCAGCCACGTCGTCCATTGTTACATCGAAGATACCACCGAACGGCTCAGCCTCGAGGCCCAGTTGCGCCAGTCGCAAAAGATGGAATCCGTCGGCCAGCTTGCCGCCGGTGTCGCCCATGACTTCAATAATATGCTCACCATCATCCAGGGACATACCAGCTCGCTGCTGGCCCGCGTTTCCCTGGCCACGGACGTGGTGGATTCGATCCAGGCCGTTTATTTCGCCGCCGAACGCGCCGCCGGCCTCACCCGCCAGCTCCTCATGTTCAGCCGCAAAAATGTCATGCAGCTCAAACCGCTCGACTTGCAGGAAGTCGTCGGCGATATGAGCAAAATGCTGCAACGTCTTCTCGGGGAAACCATCACCCTCGAATTTCAGCCGCCGGCCGAAGAGGCTTCCGTCATGGGCGACAGCGGCATGATTCAGCAAGTGGTCATGAATCTGTGCGTCAACGCCCGCGACGCCATGCCCTGTGGCGGCCGCCTCAATATCGGCATCGAAGCCGTCGACATCGATCCGGCTTTTATCGATACCCATCCCCAGGCGCGGCCGGGACCGTTTGTCCGGTTGCGCGTGACCGACACCGGTTGCGGCATGGACACCGAAACGCTCACCCGCATCTTTGAACCGTTTTTCACCACCAAAGACGTCGGCCAGGGCACCGGCCTCGGACTCGCCACCGTCTATGGCATCGTCAAACAACACGACGGCTGGGTGGAAGTCAGCAGCGAACCCGGTAAAGGCAGCACCTTCGATGTCTATTTTCCCGCCAGCGACGAACCGCCCGCCCTCGTCAAACTGGATCGGTCCATCAACACCGTCGTCGCCGGCGGCCATGAAACCGTCCTTATCGTCGAAGATGAACCGATCCTCCGCAGCATGGCCCGGGACATCCTCGAAGAATGCGGCTATCAGATCGTCGAAGCTTCCTCCGGCAAGGACGCGCTGGATGTCTGGGACCAGCAGACCGGCCAGATTGATCTGTTGCTCACCGACATGGTCATGCCCGACGGGATTTCCGGCGTCAACCTCGCCGAAAAACTTCTCGCCAACCGGCCTGCCCTTAAAGTCGTCTTCACCAGCGGCTACACCGCCAGCGAGGTGGACCGTGAAATGTTGACCCGGACCCACGCGGCTTTCCTGCAAAAACCTTATACCCACTCCGATCTCGCCCGCATCGTGCGCGACTGCCTCGACCGGACCGAGACCAACGGTTCCGCCGCCAAACGCAAAGCCCGAAAATAAATGCAGAAGATGCCGGAAGACAGGAGTCAGGAATCAGAGTTTGGAAGTTTCAAGTCTTCAGTTTTCAGCCAGCATGAATCCGCGTTCATCTGTGCTTGAATTTCTCTGCATCTTGGAGCCTCTGCGGTAAAAACAGAATCCAGGAGCCAAATGTCGCCGGACTTTATTCTGATTACCGGCCCCTCATCTCTATGACACATGACAGGAACTTCGACGTTCGGCGTTGAATGTTCGATGTTCGATGTTTCTTCCATTCTGGCTTCTGAATTCTGTATCCTTCCCTTCATCTTCTCATTGTCTGCCCCCCACCTTGTCGGTAAATATCCCCCATGGAAACCTGCGCGCCCGGCGATGTCACCGTCGCCGTTCTCAGCGACATCCACTACGCCGGCCCTGCCGAACACGAACGCGGCGAGGATTACGAATTTCGCGCCATCGCCAATCCCCTCCTCCGCTATGTCGCCCGCGCCTACCGGCACCTCGTCTGGATGCGGCATCCGCTCGAACAGGGACGGCAACTGGACCGGTTCCTCGCCGAAATCGGCCGCGTGGATTACGTCGTCGCGAACGGCGACTACGCCTGCGACAGCGGCTTTGTGGGCCTGAGCGACAAAGCCTCATTTCAAAGCGCCCGGGATTGTTTCGACAAACTCCGCGGAAAATTCAGCGACCGCATCCGGTTCACCCTCGGCGACCATGAAGTGGGCAAGCTGATGTTGTTCGGCGGCAAAGGCGGAACGCGGCTGGCCAGTTGGGATTCGGCGACCCGATCGCTCGGCGTGCAACCGTTCTGGCAACTGGCGATTGGCCGGTACATGCTCATGGGCGTCGCCTCGCCGCTCATTGCTCTGCCGGCCAACCAATCCGACCTGCTCCCTGACGAACGGTCCGCCTGGCAGCAACTGCGTGAAGCCCACCTGGCCGAAATCCGCGCGGCCTTCAACGCACTCCAACCCGATCAGCGCCTGATCCTGTTCTGTCACGACCCCACCGCGCTGCCGTTCCTCGGCCGCGAGGATGCCGTACGTCATCGCCTGGAACAGATCGAGCTCACCTTCATCGGCCATCTGCACACCCGATTGATCCTGTGGAAAAGCCGGATTCTGTCCGGTATCCCGCCGATCCAATTTCTCGGGCGGAACGTCAAACGCTACAGCACCGCGCTGCATGCCGCGCATGAATGGTGGCCGTTCCACGTGCGCCTCTGCCCCGCCCTGTCCGGCACCGAACTGTTCAACGACGGCGGCTATTACACGATGACCATCAATCCATCCGCCAACCGCCCTGCCCGGCTCACCTTCCATCCCCTGCCGCGCTAGAGTGACAAGTGGCACGTGATACGTGATGCGCGATGCGTGACAGAATGAAGCCGCAGTTAGCAGATCGGAGTTGGGAGTTGGGGTTGCCCTTTCCCATCTCCTATCTGCGATCTTCCATCTGCCAATTGCACACCGGCCACCGGCTCCTGTTTGAATCAAGAACAGGAATTTATACAGACAATTCAATGTTGATCGGCTAATATCAACTTAGCGAGAAAGACTGCTGATACGCCTATGACACAAAAACGCCATATCCCGACGTCACTCGCGGTGGTTTCTTTTTTGTTTCTGTTCCTGGGCATCCTGTCCGCCGTGGAGATAATCGGCGAGGCGACGAAGGGTTCGTTGCAGCTCGATTTCGGCGTTCTCGGCATCGGGATTTTTTTTGGCCTTCGCCGGTTTTCGCCGGGATGGCGCAGGTGTGCGTTGGTTTTCATCTGGCTGGGTATGATCACGTTGGCTGTCTTTTTTGTTTACGGATTTGTTGGCCACGGACCGGCGTTCATCAAGGTATTCGGTCAGCGCCACGCCGATATTCCGGTTATCTGGGTTTCGGTGGTCGCCGCTGTATTTTTTCCACTGGAATTTTGGATGTATCGAGTCCTAACCCGGCCGAAGATTCGGATTTTGTTTCAGGTTGATTCGCCGACCCCGGCAGCCTGACGTGCTATGGTGCATGTTCAAAGACGCAGGGTGGTGTCTGGCTGATTGAGTGCAAGAAATTCGCATTACCGGCGCCGGCGGAATATCGCCCATACCGGGACTGCGTGAGGGCTTCAACCGTCCGCTGTCAAAATTCATGTGAACGCGTCCCGCCGTGCGGTTTTTTGGGCGAAAGCCTTTACATTGACAGAGTTGCTTGTGGTCATCGGAATTATCGGGATTTTGGCGGCCCTGTTGTTTCCCGCGTTATCCAGAGCCAGGGAGCAGGCTCAACGTGCCGCTTGCAAAAATCTGCTTCATCAAATCGGCCTTGGCTTGCAAATGTATGTCCAGGACAACGGTTATTATCCACCTTTGGCGGAGCGAGGCACAACGACCCTGTGCTTCGACAGGTTGTCTCCCTATTATCCGCTAAACTGGACCAATGAGTCATGGAACTGCCCGGCTTACATTACTCATGGCGGCATCGTTTCAAGAGACAGGGTAATGACCAATTCCGCAGGCATCAGCTATTCATACAATTACATGGGCACGGCGACCGGTTTTTCCGGGAGTCCAAAATCCGTATTCAAGCCGCTGGGCCTGGGCAGTCTGCCGAAGTATAGCCGGAAGGAGATGGCCGTGTGGGCGCCGAGTGACATGTATGCGGTTGCCGACGCCCGATGTGAGGCTGTCGGAACGGAAATTGCCGGTGTCATCAAGATGTCCATCTGGTCAATCAGCGCTTATACCTATTTTGCGGGCAAGGAAGCCAACCCGCCGCACCGTCAAGGTTACAACATCCTGTTCTGCGACGGGCATGTTATATTTGTGAAGCGCCGGGATTATTTGTATCCACCGCAAAGCGCCTCCAATTGGAATTGCGACCGGCAGCCCCATCCGGAAACATGGGCACCGACGAATTTGTGGGCGGTGCAGAATTAAATTGCGGCTGCGCCCGCACATGCCTGGCCTGCCCCCAGGCCCATCCTCCGGTCCCTGCGCTCCCGACGGATCGGGAAGCGCAATAAAATCCATGCGATCATTTTGAAGTGGATGGGCCAGAGCCGGTCCATTTCCATCGGCGGAGATGGGTCGACCGGTGGTGCCGGCTGAACTTTTGCGTTAGCAAGGAGATTGCAGGTTTTTTCCCGGGCGATATACTCCGGGGTGAATGGGTTTGGTGCCGGTTATGTTGATGCGGCCAACGGTGTCAGAAACGTGAAATCGCAGCACAAATGAACCTGAAACAGAATCCCACCCGCGAACAGCTGGCGCGCCTCATCGCCGGCCAGAATGACGAAGCCGGACACCACATGCTTTGGGTGTCAGTCGATGGCGAGGTGTTTCTTGACCTGATTCCCAACGACCTGACGCCAATCGGCTATGAGATGTCCCTGGCAGACCGGATGCAGTTCCGGCTCTCAACGCTGATGGCCGGCCGAGGGCACGTGGGGTCCGACGCCGCCGCCGAAGCGAAATGGGTTGACCGCGTCTACACCGTCCTGCTGGCGAATTTCCAGAAGGGCGCCAAAGGGTGCGTCGACGTGTTCTGGGTTCAGTGAATCGGCCGGCTTTCACGCCGCCCGTGAAGACCTTTGCCCCCTGCTCGCCCTGTTCGCCTGGGCCGCCGTTTCGTCCGCCCAAACGAATACGGCAACCCACCTCTGCATCCATTTCGGACTTGCCGCGTCTGACTCTCCCAAACGGTTATTGTCAACTTGAGCTAATCCTGGTTCTTGCCTCTCCCGATCGGCTCTAAGTAGTTCATTCCGTTTTAATTATCGGTTTTTAAATCGCAGGCGGAAGTTCAGTTCGAACCCTGGCGGCGGAATTCGGAGGCGTGAGGCGTGACACGGACAATCATCCTCGTTCTCCTTCTCGTCCCCGACTCGGAGGCGTGACATGTGACGGGATCAACCCCTTCGATGTTCAGCGTCGATGTTCGATGTTTCTTTTATTCCCGCTCTAGATTCCTGATTCTTTCCCTGGGGCGTTGAAAGTTGAATGTTGAATGTTTCCCGCAGATTCCGCGGATCAACGCAGATTTTTCACGCCAGGACGCCAGGACGCAAAGCCCCGGCCAACTAAAAACTGAACACTTGAAACGTCTGGCTCCTGATTCCTGTCACTGCCCCCGACATCCGGCTTTTGCCTTATCTTGCCGGCGTGAAACCGCGATAATATCGAACCGGATAATTCGTTGCGTCGGAATCGAGATACAGGCAAATCCCTTCCGCATCGGTTACATTGGTGGCAATGGCCGTCCAGTTATGCAGGTCGAAAGACGCTTCGAGCACATAGGTCTGTGTGTTTTCGCCGGACAATTGGATTTGCATGCAACCATCCGGCTGGCACGTGAGGGCGAGCCGGCCGGGCTGCGGGGTCCAGGGCGGCAACGGATTGGTGACGCTGCCGGAAAAATTGAAGTTCATCGGAAAATTCCCGCCGGCGCCGACCGGCATTACCGAAATTTGATGAATACTGCCGTCGCTGTTCGTCCCGCCCGGCGCAAAACTGTTCAGATCAAACGCCAGCAGGGCCGGTTGGGAACTGCCGCCGTTGATCGTGGGAACACTGACCCCGTACATATATTGGCCTCCGTTTTCCAGAACGAGATCCGGATATCCGGCGACTTCTCCGACCAGCATGGCCGCGCCGCTGTTGGTGTCGACCCGGTAGATGTCCGTGTTGTCGCCGGTATTGCTCAAATACAGATTGCCATCGGAATCAAAACGGATGTTCTGGGCCATATTCAGATTATAGGGGCTGCCGAAGCCGCCGATAAAAGTCGACGCCCCGGTGGTCGGATCGATGATGTAAAGCCCGGTCTGCGCCGCGCCGAACAATGTTCCATCCGGTGCAAACGCGATGGATTCAAGGCCGGGCACGTTGAGGGACGCGATGATGTTGACGGCCCCGGTCGTTTTGTCAAAAACCACCAGGGACGCTCCGCTGTCGGCGAGGCCGAACAACGTCCCGTCCGGTGCGCAGGCGATGTCGTTATAGAGAGCGCCTCCCAACGAGGCGATCTGGGTGAAGCTGCCGTCCAGCAGGTTGAGAATCCCGAAACGGTTGTTGCCCGTATTGAATTCGACGGCATAGACATCATTCTGGGCGCGCGCCGGCGTCCCTGTCCCGCCGGCCAACAGAACCAGGCAGGACACCATGATCGATAACGATTTTTTCATAACACCCTCTTTTGCCCCTTATCGTTTCCAGAAGTTGCCGTCTGAACTGTCAGATATACTTACGCCCGGCTGGTGAAAAATAAGATAAAACAGGGACAAAATGGGGAATTCCGGGGCGAAATCTGCCCACCCAGGGGCGGACGGGTGGGCGGGCAACGAATTTCTTACCGCAGATGACGCAAATTAACGCAGATTTCGTCAGGTAGGGACGCCGCGGCGCGGCGTCCGGACAGCGTAGCGGGCTATCCTCATCTTCGATTCGGAGGGGCGAGTGCCATGAGCCCCCAAACAGTGGTCACAGGCGAAGAATGCAGAATACATTCAACATTCAATATTCAACGCTCAACATCGAAACAAGGAGCCAGGAGCCGGGAACGGTTCAGGTTCAGAGTTGGCAGGTGCGCCTTGGCGTCTTGGCGTTGAAAACTTGCGGAGAAGTTTGGTTAAAAATCGCGGAGGTTGTTCCACCAATAAACCGAGTAGGGCAGGCCATTTTTTGGCGGGATGGCACAGCCACGCAGAGTAAACGCGCCGGCACAGACGCCGGTTTGATTTTGATTTTCACCAAAACCGCCGCCGTTGATGGAAAGGGTCATGGTCGCCGCGCCATTGCTGTTGCGGTTGATCGTCAATACGCCGTCGCCCTGAATTTCAATTTCATAATAGTTGAAGCCCGGGTCATGGAGGGAAGAGAATTTCAGCCGGGCATTGACGATGTCGGTCTCGGAGATGGCGCCGTGGAACCCGGTTCTGAATTTTGTGGCGATCGTGTTGATGGAAAAGGAGGCCAGGCTGGAATCCGACAGGCTGAGATAAAAGCCCTGGCTGTTGGTCAGAAAGACATTGCTGGTGTAAGGATCAACCGCCAGGCAAACGTCTTTCGGCACATTGACAGCCGGCGCGATCGACTTGACGGTGTTGGTGATCAAACACATCAGGCTTTTGGTATTGAAAGACATCGTCGTGTACTGGTTGGCGGTGGTGGAGCTGTTGGTACCGAAGAATGCAGTCGTGGTCAATTTGCCGGAGACGGATTTCAATGCCAACGCGAGGCCCGGCTTTGAAGGCGGTACTGAAATCATCGATGTCACACTGACGTTATCAATCATGGGCCAGCCGTATTCCGCCGCGTTGGTCGAAGCGTTATAAAATGCAACCCGGGTGGTGGCGTTGCTGGCGAAGACGAGGTATTCGAATTTTTGCCATCCCATGCACTGGAAGGTTTTTCCCGTGCCATCAAAGTTTACCGGATCAAATGCCGTTGAACCGAGAGACGGGGTAAGAGAAACCACATTGGCCGGCACGCCACTGGGTCCCCATTCAGCCAGGTAAAAGCTGAAATCATAGAGCAGCCCCGGTACCGTCGGAATATCCTGATAGAGCACGCCGTTGGGGCCAAGAGCAACACCATTGTATCCGTCTTCGTATTGGAGACACGTCCCGGTCATCAGCGTTCCGGAAGACAATGTCCAGTCGACATAGCCGTTGTTGATCTCAAAGCTCCCGTTCTGCACGAGGTTTCCATCGGCGTACAGTTTGCCCGACGCAAAAACAGTGCTGAACGCAAATAAGACAGACAGTATGGTTCGCATGAATTTCCGGTTCTTTGGGTAATGTTCGAATTCGGGTCGAGTCGGTGTGGCTCAAAATCAGCGCACAGCGCCGACACTACAGCCGTCAAATTCGGATACGACGCTTCTTTTGGTCGATTTTGAACCGCCCTCAATCTACATCCAAATTCCCACAATTTTTGGGCAACAACACGATTTCAGGTGGTCTGATAATTTGAATTCCCGGCGATTGTCTTGCGATTTCCCGAAACCGGATTGGGAACATTCAACATGTTCAACATCGAAAGTCAGGAGCCAGGCATAAGGCGATTAATTCTGGACGCTATTTGCAGCCACGCAAATATTCCCGGATCGTAAAACCTGACGTCGCTTATGCCCAACAGCCATCGGGGCACCGGCGCGCACCTGAACATGGCTGGGACCAAAAACGACATCAATGGAAATGCCCGCATTGGTCCATTCGATGCACTGGCTCTCGCCCTGACCGGGACTGGCTGGATTTTGCATGGGGCGTCCCAGGCTGGCGTCCTGCATCTCCGTGCGCCGCGTGAACTCACCACGCTCTCGGAGTTTGGTCCTGCCGCAGCGGCCCTTGCATTGACCGCCTTTGCCGGCGGACGCGACGGGCTCAGGCATTTTTTGCCCATGCCTCCGGTGGCGAATTGGCTGGCGGTGGTACGGAATTGTGCTCCTGCTCACCCCGGCCACCGGCACGTTCTGGCTCCTGATTCACGCGGCGCTGGGCGATCAAGTGCCGGGCCTTTCAGACTCCTATCTGCCAAGTCATCTTGTCAGGCGTCAAGTTCGGCGGTAAAACTCAGGGTATGAGTGATTTGAAGCGTGAATTGCTGGAAGCGGTGGAACTGGCCCGGTCCGGCAAATGGGACGCCGCACACGAACGGGTCCAGCAATACGAAAACGACGCCACCGCCGCATGGATCCATGCCGTCCTGCACAAGATCGAGGGCGACCTCGGCAACAGCCGCTATTGGTATCGCCGCGCCGGCCGGATGGAGCATGTCGATGATGAACCGCAGGCCGAACTGGCCCAAATTCAGGAGGCAGCAGTCAGTGTGAAATCGGCAGACGGAAGATAGCAAATAGGAGATGGGAAAGGGCAATCCCAACTCCGATCTGCTAACTGCGGCTTCATCCTGTCACGCATCACGTGTCACGTGTCACGCATCAGGCAGGAAGTATGAGCTCGTGTAACTCGCCCCTCCGAGTCGGGAACGATTCAACGATTCAACGTCTCAGCTGCTCTGGCCGGTCACGAGGAACTGGAGATTTTTCAGGCCCTGGTCCAAATCTTTTTCCTGGGCAACCACCTGCTGGTTGCGTTGGATCAGGGCGGCGGAATTGGCCTGTTCGGCGGGCGCCAGGATCCGGTCCTTCCCCATCTTGATCACGTAGGGATTCGGGCCCAGTCCGCCGAAATCGATCAGCTTGTCATACTCGGCTTTGGCCTGTGCGGTCCGTGCCTGGACCTGTTGATCCGTGACGTTGCAGGTGTCGTTAAGATGGGTGAACGAGGCCAGGACCGCCATGATCTGGCGCCGGACTTTGGATTCGGGAAGGGCATTTGCCATTTGCGTCACGGCGGTTTGCGCGGCGGGGAAACTCTTGCGGTATCCGGCGACGTTCAGCGTTTTATCGCCGAGGGTGCTGCGCAGGGCCTGGAATTGTTTGAGGGCCGAGGTGGCCGTGTCCTGGTACAGTTGCAGGGCGCTTACGGCTTTGTCCCGGGCCTGCTGGGCGGCGGCAAGCTGACGCGTCAGATCGTCAATTTTCGCCTTCTGGACGTTGATCTCGTCGGTGAGGGACTTCAACAGGGCGTCGGTAGTGCTGGCACTCTTTTGTGCTTCATCCAACTGGCCTTTCAAGCCCTCGACAGCCGAATTGTCGGTAGCTGCCGGGGCCGGCTTCTGGTTGGCGGCCTTGAGTTGTTGTTCGAGTTTTTGGACGCGCGCTTTGAGGTTCGCATTTTCCGCCGCCAGGTTCGCGCTGGAGTTTCCACAACCGGCCAAAATGGCCGTGAGAGCCGTCAGAGTGATGACTAATGCAAAAACGAAAGCGAATTTGGATTTCATGGCTTCTGACATTGCTCCTTGGCCGCGTTCCTGTCCAGAGAAAAAGCAGGGTTGTGCCACAAAGCTAAAAGGCTAAATTCTAAAGGATTAAATAGTACAGCGGCCAGGATCAACAATCAGCAATCGTTAATCGTAAATTCCCCGTCCCCGGTCACGGGAAATTGAGCCGATAAAATCTTCCGCGATAGTTCGCCCAGTTGGCATCGCCAAAGTAAGCCGTACCGCCAACCAGCGTGTTCGTGGCCAGCGGCACCCAAACCGGATTGGCCAGGTTGGTGCAGGCCTCCACCGTCACCAGCAGGTTGTTGTTGCCGGTGATGTTGAAGCCGAATTGGTTCGTACGGATTCCGAAATAACCGTCATGGGTTTGCGCCTGGGGGTTCCACAACTCGGTCGGAAGTTCGCTGTAATTCGAAATCCAGTTGGTCGTCCCCGGCAGGTAATAAACCGTGCCATAATCTCCCTGGCACACTCCCGCTCCCTGCGTGGGAGCATTGCCCATGAAATAGATGGACGTGGTCACAAAATACCATCCACCCAGGGCATAATCCCCGATGCTGGTGATCCCGGCGGGGATGATGAGGCTGCTGATGTTGCAATAAGTAAAGACCCAATTGCCGATGCTGGTGAGATTGGTGCTGAGCGTCAGGTTGTGAACTCCGCTGCAGTTGTAGAACGCATAGTCGCCCAGGCTGGTGAGGCTGTTGGGAAGCACGACCGTCGACAGGCCGGTGCATCCCCAGAACGCATAGGTGCCGATGCTCGTGAGATTGGTGCCGAACACCAGATTGGTGAGGCCGGTGCACGAATAAAACACATCCCCGCCAATGGCGATGACGCTGCCGGGCAGGACGAGACTCGTCAACCCGGTGCATTGATAGAATGCGCCGTCGCCGATGTTGGTGAGCGTGTTGGGAAAGCTGATATTGGTCAGGCCGGTATCATAACCGAAGGCGTCCAACCCGATAACGGTGATGTTGGTGCCGATCGGCGCGTTGGTCAGGCCGGTGCATTTGTAAAACGAACCGGTCCCGATGCTGCCGATGTTCCGCGGCAGAACGAGCCGGGTCAACTGGCCGCAGGAATTGAACATTTCATCCGGTATGTTGATGCGGCCGGCGGCGATGGAGCAGGATGCCAGGGCGCTGCAACCGTAAAACATGCCGTTCCCGATGCTGAGAATGCCGCTGCCAATGGTCGCGTTGGTCAGGCCGGTGCAATTAAAACAAATCCCGGCGCCAAGATTGGTAACGCTGTCAGGAAACGCGATGCTCGTGAGGCCGGAACAGCCAAAGAACGCGCTGTCGCCGACGGTGACCAGGCTGTTGGTCAGGGTGATGCTGGTAATGGATGTTTGATTGGCGAACACCGAACTGGCGATGCCGACGACCGGATAAGTCAATATGGATCCGGGTATCACCACCGCGCCGCCCGACCCGGTATAGGCGGAAACGGTGGCCTGGTTGTTGGCAATCGTATAGGAAAATTGCGCGTGAACGAGAGCCGGCCACAACCAGAACACCAGCCAAGCCCCCCACCATCGCCGGTAAAAAACATTCATAAGTTTTCGAACAACCGACTTTTAGCGCCGTTAACCCTGGCATTTCAAGCGACAAATCAGCAAAAGTTTTGAATCGAGCGGGACTGAAATGGGAATAACCCTGCGGATAACCTGTGAATAAAAATGTGAATAAAAGTTAACCTCGCCGTCACCGGATCGTCACATGTCTTGAATAGGGTTTAAGTGTCCTAAAGTTCTGGGCATGAAAAAAATCCTCATTCTTACGGCCGGATTCGGTGACGGGCACAACGCGGCGGCCCGCAGTTTGCGGGACGCGGTGGAAATGCTCGACGAGGACGCGCGCGCTGAAATCCTCGATCTGTTCGCCGACAGCTATGGCGCCTTCAACACGTTGGCCCGCAAGACGTACCTGGGCGTGGTCCAGTATGCCCCCAAACTTTGGGGCGGTATCTATTCCCTGTTGGACAATCCATTGGTGGAGCGACAACTCGGCGGCTTCACGCGCCTCCAGAACACGCTGGAGAAGGTCCTGGCCGAGACCCAGCCCGATTGCGTGGTTTCCACCTACCCGGTTTATGCCCACGTCATCCAAAAGATTTACCGCAATCATCACGAACGCCCGTTCCGTTTTATCACCATCATCACCGATTCGATCAGCGTCAATTCCGCCTGGTATCGGGCGGCCAGCGACTATTTCTGCGTGGCCAACGAGGAGACGGCGGAAGTCCTTCGCCAGGGCGGCGTGGCGGCGAAACAAATCAAGACGCTGGGATTTCCGGTCAATCCGATTTTTGCCAATCCCCCGGCCGAGCTGCCGGCACCGGTCGGCCGCGAACCGCGCCGCGTCCTGTACATCATCAATACCGGCAAGAAAAAAGCCGGCAAGGCCGTCGACCGGCTCCTGGAGCTGGACAACGTGCACCTGACCATCACGGCCGGGCGCGATCCGCAGTTGCGCAATAAATTGATCGAACGCACTCAAAAATACGGCGACCGCGTCCGCGTTCTGGGCTGGACCAACCAGATGCCCGAATTGATGATGTCGCATCACCTCGTCATCAGCAAAGCCGGAGGTGCAACCGTCCAGGAGGCCATTGCCGCCCGTTGCCCGATGATTGTGAACCAGGTCATCCCCGGCCAGGAGGAAGGCAATGCGGAACTGATCTGGCGCTGCGGCCTGGGCGCCATCGCCGAAAAGAACCGGGAAGTCGCCGAACTGGTTGAAAGCGCTTTCGCCAAACACGCCGCGCAATGGTCCGAATGGCGCCACAATCTCAAGCGGTTGAGCCACCCGGATGCGGCGCTGCGCATCGCCGAGCTGGTCCTGGGCGAGTCCGGTCACGACCGTTCCGGCCGCAAAGCCGTCAAGCTGTTCGACACCGCGCCGGAACGCATCATGCGCACCGCTTCGCCCGCCGGCAGCAACGGCAATGGCAACACCGGCAGCCAACCGCAGATGTTGCTGTGCGATTTTCATATCCACTCGAATTATTCCGACGGCAAGCTCAGCGTACCGGAGATCATCGATTTCTACGGCGAACACGGCTTTGACTGCATCTGCATCACGGACCACCTGGCGGATCCGAAGCGGTTGATCGGGAAACTGTCCGAGCTGGCCAATCTCACCCTCGGCCAGGAACAGATGGAGGAATATTTCGCCGTGATCGAGCGCGAACGGCAACGCGCCTGGCGCCGCTATAAAATGCTGGTCATGACCGGCATCGAATTCAACAAGGACGGTTACACCCGCAAAACGTCCGCGCACCTGCTGGGCATCGATTTGAAATCGCCGATTGACGCCTCGCTCGAGATTCCGGAAATCATCGCGCAAATCCATTCGCAGGGCGGCCTGGCGGTGGCGTCGCATCCGCACATCATGAAGAGCGAATGGGGCAAGAACACGCTGTACCTCTGGGAAAACCAGGACACGTTCGCTCCGCTGCTCGATGCGTGGGAAATCGCCAACCGCAATAATATCTTCAATGACGTCGGCCTCAAACGCCTGCCGTTCATTGCCAACAGCGATTTCCACAAGCCGAAGCACATATATTCGTGGAAAACGCTCATCTACGCCGCCAAGGATTTTGAATCGATCAAAGATTGCGTTCGCCGGAATGAGCACGTGGCCATCACGCTTTACCGGGAATTTGCCGGCGTCCGGTCCGGCCCCGCCCGGCACGGTTTTGACTCTCCCGCGGCCGCCGTCCATTACTTCCAGGACCGGCTCCCGCTCCAGGCCGTCAATAGTTAGGAACTGCGTTCTCCGGCCAAAGCCGCCGGCTGCCCGGGACGCCGAACTCCGGTTCGGCGAAATTCGCCGAAAACTGCGCACCCCCGCCGATCTCCAGATCGGCGCTCCACCTTTCCGCAGCGTTATCCGGGGCAGTGCCCGGACCCGCCTGGAGACAATGATTTTTTCATTTTTTTGCTTGCATCCATTGTATGACGGGATTCAACTCAAATTAATCAAAGGAAAACCCATGTTGTGGTTCAAACCATCATTCAAAAAAAAATTCAGCCAGGTTAAGGGCGGTTGGAGCACGTCGCAGGTGCTCGATCTTCTCGGCAGTCCGCTGGAAGTGGAAGACAGCATCCTGCCGCTCGGTTCAACCTGGGGCAACCAGCCGGGAATGACGTTCCAGATCAAAGCCGGGGAACCCGTGAAACAGTGGATGTACGAATACGGCGACGAATTCTACTATCTCTGGTTCGCAAGCGTCAGTTTTGCCGAGGAAGATCCCTGGCGGGTCACCCTCAAAAACAAACTCACTCGCAAGATCGCGGCCTAGACCAGGCGCCCTGCTCCGCCGGTTGTTCGCTCATTTCAGAAAATCACGCTGGAGCACCTGCATCAGCTGTTCGAACGCCCGCAGCAGATTGCCATGCAAATCCGGCGCATGGCGCGCGCCCGACAGATCCACCGGCTCGCTCATCGCCCGGGCATAACGGTGGGCCAATGCCATCTGGCCGTCATTTTGCCCCAGCCGCCGGACCAGCCGCTGCACTTTTTGCACCCGGCGCCGGGCGTCGTCGATGCGCTTCAGCGCGGCGCTGACAGTGATTTGGCCGGCCTGCGCGCGTTTTAACAATCCGCATTCGAAGGTCCGACAACGAACCGGTCGGTCGGGATAAATCCGGCAAAATTGGCCGTCGAAACAGGAACATGGCTGATGGAACGCCGTCGCCGGTCCCTTTTCGAACAGCGACAATCCCGCGTCGGCCAGCCGGCGCGCATCGTCGGCCTTTCGCAGTTCCACGTCGGCGAACAGGACACCGTTGCAGCACAGGCCGCAGTGCGGACAAAGCCGGTCGACGAAATCGGTTGAAGGTTTTTTGTCCATATCAGCGCCACAGGTGCTTCGGGTATTTCCGCTGCAGCTCGGATTTGATCCGCGGATAATGTTCCCGCCAGAAACCGGCCAGGTCCTGGGTGATCTGGACCGGTTTCATGCCCGGGGTGAGGATGTGGACCAGCACCGGGACGCGCCCCAGGGCAATTTTCGGCGTCGCCGTGACATCGTACAGCTCCTGAATCCGCAACGAAATGTGGGGCGAACCATTGGATTCATAAGCCACTTTGGGCGTGCGGCCGTTGGTGAGCGTGAGGCGTTCGGGCGCGTGTTTGTCCAGCAATTCGCTCTGGGCGCCGGAAAGCCACGAGCTGACCACCGGCTTCACTTCCCGCTCCTTGATGTCCTTGTAACTCACCGCGCCATGGCAGAGCTGTTCGATCAGATGGCGCCGGTCGTCTTCGGTGATCGGCGGCAATTGCAATTCCGGGCAATACCGGCACAGCAACTGCAACCGCAACAGCCATTGTTCGACGTCGTGGTTCCAGTTCGGCAAAGGCAGGCGGCCGGCGATGATTTCCTGGGCCAGCAACCGCGCCGCGGCGTCCGCCGGCGGCGGATCAATCCGCTTCGCCGACAGGGCCAGACCCCGGAATTGCAACAACTCCGCGGCCTGCACGCGGCGGGCGGTCGAATCAAACTCCACATGCACATCGGATTTCAGGTCTTCCGGAAACAATTCCCGCAGCCAGTCCGGTTCGATGGCGGTGGCCAGTGAAAAAATCGTGTTTACTTCCCGGCCTTCGATTTCGCGGACCTCGGCGGCGACAAACAACGGGCTGTGTTGCACCGCGCTTTCCCGGGCCAGCACGCCGCGCCGGTGATGAACCAGTTCGCAACGCAACGTTCCCTGGTCCAGCCGCCGGCCGACCCGGTCGGAAAAGCCGATCAGGATGCACTTCTGCAAGGCTTCGTCCTTCGCCTCACACGGCTGCGTATCCAGTCCTTCGTCCCGGGCGATGCGAAGAAACTGTTCGAACAACGGCCCGACCTGACGGGCGGTGACAGCGTGGAGGCCGAGGCGGCGGCAGGCATCGAGCCGGAACTGGTTGTTCGCCGCGTAATTCCAGGCGCGCATGAGAATCCAGAAATCCGACGAGGCTTGGTCGCCGAAAAGGTCGTCGCGGGCCGAAGCGGTGGCGCGATCGACATTGCGCAGCAACAGGTCGCGGCCCTGCGTCAGCGCCGCCACCAGGCAGGCCGGATGGACGCAGCCATATTCCTGCGCCGCCAGCAACATCCGCGAATAACGGGGATGCAACGGAAACGCCAGCATCTTGCGCCCGACCGGAGTGATCTGTAGCGGCGCTCTATAAGCGTCGCTTTCCCGCCGTTCAGTGTCGCCATCCCGGCGGTCATAAACCGCCGCTACAGGTTTCAGCGCGCCCAGGTCGGCCAACAATTCTTCCGCGTGAGTCAGCGAGATCTCATCCGGCTTTTCCAGCCAGCGGAATTTTCTCAAATCGTCGACACCGGCCGCCTTGAGCGTCAGAACCACCTCCGCCAGGTCCAGGCGCTTGATTTCGGGCAACTCCTGCGTCGGCCGTCCGTCATGCTCCGATCGGGACCAGAGCCGCAGGCAGCGGCCCGGGGCCGTCCGGCCGGCGCGCCCGGCCCGTTGATCGGCGCTGGACTGGCTGATCTTTTCGACCAGTAACGTGTTGATGCCGCGATTGGCATCGTAGCGCGGAATCCGGGCCAGGCCGCTGTCAACAACCAGTCGCACACCGTCAATGGTAATCGACGTTTCCGCCACGTTGGTCGCGACGACCACTTTGGGCCGGTCGTAACGCGCCACGGCGGCGTCCTGATCGCGCGGTGACAATTCTCCGTGCAAGGGCAGCAACAGGTAATTCCTGGATTCCGGCACCTGGCGGATCGCCTCGATGGTCTGGTTGATTTCGAAACCGCCCGGCATGAACACCAGCACGTCGCCGGGCCCGCCGGAATGGACGTATTCGGCAAACGCCCGGGCAGCCAACTCCCAGACCGGCGGTGAACCCGGCCCGCTGCGCCCCGACAGGTAACCGATGTCCACCGGATAGGCACGGCCTTCGGAACGAAGCACCGAACAGAAGAATTCGGAGGGCGGAGTTATACGACGCCCCGATTTTTCCGCCGAAGAAATCGGTGGCTCGTAGAACTCGCCCCTCCGGACATTGGAAAGATAATCCTCCAACGCACCCGCATCGAGCGTGGCGGACATCACGACCATGAGCAGGTCGGGACGCAGGGTTTCCTGGACGTCCAGCACGCGGGCCAGGGTAATGTCGCCGTACAAATGGCGTTCGTGAAATTCGTCAAAGATCACCGCCTGAATGCCGCGCAGGGCCGGTTCCTGGATCAATTGCCGGAGCAAAATGCCTTCCGTTTCAAATTTGATGCGCGTCGCACCGCTCACCCGGTTTTCGAAGCGCACCTGGTAACCGACCTCGCGGCCCAGCGGCACGTCCATTTCGTGCGCCACCCGCGAAGCCAGCAGCCGGGCAGCCAGCCGGCGCGGCTGGAGAATCACCACCTGTCCTTCACCGAGCAAACCGTGCCGGAGCAGCATCTGCGGTACCTGGGTGGATTTGCCCGAACCGGTCGGCGCCTGGAGAATGAGACGCTTCGTCGCTTTCAAAGCAGCGACGATATCATTTTCAATCTCATGAATCGGCAACCGGCCGGCCATGCCCAATCGTAGCGGGCAAACGAAGGCGATGGCGAAAAGAATTTTTCGCATCGCCCGATCCGGCAGTGTTTTGGAAGTTGCGCCGGCGCGGTGAATGGGCAAGCCTCGGGCGGGATGGCAGCATGAAAACAGCAGCGTTGATCCTTCTCGGTGTGGCATGGGGCGCCTGCCGGTACAGTGCCCGGGCGCAGGATACCGCCCCGCCGGCGACCAATCCGCCGCCCGGAACGATTGCCTCCACGCCCCGTCCGCTGCCCCCGGCTCCGGCCAAAACAAATGATTTGTATCACCTGAACGCGGCATTTGAATATCGACATCCCTGGAACAGCGACTACAACGGCTGGACGCTGGGAACGATTTTTTTCGGGAAACGGTTGAATGAACGCAACTCGCTGGATGCCGGCGTGGGCGGCGGCGTGATTCAGCTGAAGCCCGGCGGGGCGGCGGACGTCCAGGCGCATCAACCGGTGTTTGTCCAGGTTGGAGCGGCCTGGCGCTGCTGCCTGGTGGCAGGCGAGCCGCCCTGTAATCCTTACGTCACCGTCGGAGCCAACCTGCTCTGGATGACCTGGGAATATCGGAACCCGGTGCACACAACTGATTTCGGCAACATCACCCGGGATTATCTGGACGGCATCGACGGCTACGGCGGGCTGGGATTAAAGCTGCGGCTGTGGAAACGGCTGGATGGATTTGCTGAATTTGACGTGGGCGGCACCGGTTTTAACCCCAACACGTATTTCGGAGTTCACAACCATCTCTTCGCCAATTTTGGCTACGTCGGAGGGCGCGCCGGCCTTGGCCTGACCTTTTAATGCGGCCTCAGGCATTTCACTCCGGGTCCGACTCATCCGGAAAAAACGGGATGATCCAGGCCATTCCCATGATGACCAGCGGATAGGCCGCGATCGAGCAGACGTTTCCGATCAAAACCGCCAATAATACCTTGCCCAGCGATGCTGACGGCAGCGCGGATTTGGCCGACGGTGCGAACCGGCACATCAGCCAGATCAAAATTCCTTCCAGCACTATGATCACGCCTTCGCCCAGGACGATCACCAGCCATGGCGCCAGGCCCAGACACAGCCAGACCAGCCCAAGAAACACCGGATAAGTCACGGCGTGCAATCCCATCAACCAGAGCAAAAAAAACCGCGGCGTCCGCCGGCGCCGGAGCAGCAGGATGACGCAAAATGCCTCGGCCAGAATGGCAATCGTGATGCAGAACAGGTTTAGGGGCTCGAACATCGGTTCCCGACCATTGATCGGATCGGCGGACGAGGAAAACGCGGAAAGCAGCAGCACCGTTGGAATCAACCACCAGCCGCAGCCGTAACGGCGTATGACGCGAGTCATGATTGGCACACATAAACCTTTTGATGGAAAATGAAAAGCCGCTTTCTCAAATAGGCTTGCCATTTCGTGAACCGGCAAGCAACTCTGGACCCAGACACGCGGGGACGCCACAGCGCGGCGTCCCTGCCCAAATCGACCCGCTACCCGACACGAATCAAAGGCATTGCCTGATGAAATCTCCTTCCCGGACATGGTTTGCAATCGCCCTGTTCGCCCCGGTGCTGGTCGGCTGGTCGCCGGCTCCGGCTTCGGCTGCCGATGCAAGCGCGGCACAGGCATTGGCGGCGACGCAACAATCGCTGCGCCAGGAAGGCTTCAAAACCGATCTTGCCGATTTTGACTTTTCGACGTCGCCGGAGTTGCGCGAACGGGAGGCCATTCTGACCAATGCCGTCCGCATCCGATTTGACTGGCCAGGACGCGATCATCCAAACCTGATGCAGGCCGTCGGAGACAACTCGGCGATTGTCGCCTGGAAACTGGATTCATTGGAAAAACAAATCCGGGCCCGTCCGAACGAGGCCGGGCGGCTGAGTTGGGAGGAATTTCGCAACACCGTGACTGCAAACCAGTCGTGGGATGACCCCGCCGCCGCCGCGGTTCTGTCCGGCCCGATTCGTTTCGATTTCAATGCGCAGGAAGGCGCCAACCTTTTGCTGCCGCAGCTGGCCCGGATGAGAAACCTGGCCTGGACGTTTGGCGACCGTGCTCTGCTGGCGGTCCACGACGGTCAGCCGGCCGTGGCCTGGACCAATCTGCTGGCGGCCACCCGCCTGGCTTCGGCCTGGGAACCGGAGCCGATGGAAATGTCCCACCTGGTCCGGTTCGCCTGCACGGCGTCCGCCTACAATGCCATCTGGCAGGCACTCCAGACCAACGGCTGGACGGCCGAACAGCTCGCGGCGCTTCAGCACGAATGGGAATCGGTGGATTACTTCCGGAACCTGCCGGAAACGGCGGCGTTCCAACGCGCCAGCAGCGCGGCCGCCTGCGAACGGGAACGCTCGGGCGAGGATGATCCCAAACCTGCCTTCGGCGAATTCGTCAGAACAGCGATTCAATACCCTGGTTCCGTCTGGGATGAACTCCAGGATCGCCGGAACCAGGCCCTCCGGCGCCGACGCGGAAACTTTGACGACGAGAAAGCGCTGCTGCTGTTCTATCGGGATCGCGAAGTCGAACTTCGCCAGGCCGTGAAAGCGCCCACCTGGGCCGCCATGCGACAACTTCCCGGCGTGACCAATATCGCTCGTTTCCAGTCACCCTCTCATTTACGCCTGCAAACGTTGATGGACCTGAGGGAAACGAGTCGGGGCCTGCAACTGCAAGGAGGCATGCTGGGCCGCGCAGCCACCGCCGAGTCACAGCGTCGCATCATCATCGCCGCCCTGGCGCTTGAACAATACCGCAATCGCCATGGCTCCTATCCAACGGCGCTCGCTGAACTTGCGCCGGAATTCCTGAAAACCGCGCCGGTGGATTTCATGGATGGCCAACCGTTGCGGTACCGGTTGAACGGCAACGGCCACTTTCTGTTGTATTCCGTCGGGCTGGACTGCGTTGATAACGGCGGCAGGATGAGAAAAAACTTCCCGGATCCGCGTTTTCAACGGCCCGCCTATCCGGGCGCGCCGCTGCCGGAATTCGATATTGTCTGGCCGTTGCCGGCCACCGCTGCGGCCATTGCCGCTTCGGAACAGGAGCAAAAGGATGCGCAGCAGAAACGGGCGGAGGATTTGGAGCAGCTTCAATCCACCACGCGGTGGAACCAGACCGCAGCGCGCCAGAAACAGGCCGCCGCCCTCCTTCAAACCACGCCATCGCCGGCTCCGGATAACCGGATGTTCAGAAAAATTCTTCTCGCCGATTACCTGCACAATCCCGACACCACCACCAATAAACTTTCCCTGACCCAGTTGCTCGCCCTGACGCCGGTCCCCACCGGCGAAGAACCGGAAATCGTCACCTTTGAGGTCCCCATGCGTTTCGAGGCGTTGACCAATGTGGGCAATCTAAGCCTGTTCGTCGACCGTGGCACGGATCAAGGTCTGGATTCGGTCCTGTCCGAAGGGATTACTGAAATCAGCCGCGCCACGAATGGCGATTGTCGGATCAGGTGGAGCACCATTTACGAAGCGCCGGGGTTGCATGCCGTTCAGGCGTCGCTGGAAATGGCTTCAGCCACCGGCCAGGATGGCTATGCGAATGACCAGGACATGGTCTTCGGGCCGATGGCTGCGGTCACCCTGACCAATCTCTGCCAGTTCAGCCTCAGTTCGGCAAACTACGATCCCGATACCGGTGCGCTCCTTCACGCCCGATTGGCCGAATCCAACGGCGCGTTTGCCATCGAATGCCTCACCACCAACGGCACGCATCTCAAAACCCTGACCGGCAGCACCACCAATGGCGAGTTCAAGGTTCTCTGGAACCTGGCGGATGACCGCGGAAACCGTCTGCACGGCGAAACATTCAATACCGTCATTCGGATCACGCTCACGGATTCGGGCCGCACGCAGACCCTGCGCGGGCCGTAACCGGATCGAGTTGCCGGGTTATCCTGACCAGGTGGTGCGCCTCGCGCTGCGAGGCGCCGGTCGGGTGGCAACGCGACCCGAACCACCAAATTAAAACTCTGCCAGTTCCCAGTCGGGTTTGACTTCCTCGTCGAGCGACGGAAGCGGAACCGGCATCCGCAACTTCCGCTCGGCCAACACGCCGATCATGGCGGCGTTGTCCGTGCAGAGGTTTTTCTCCGCCAGGCGCAGCTTGAAGCCTTCGCGCTCGCCGGCCCGCGCCAGTTCGCGGCGCAGAGCGCGGTTGACGCTGACGCCGCCCGAAGCGGTGATGCAACGCACCCGCTGGCGCCGGGCGGCCCGGATGGTTTTGGCAACCAGCACTTCGACGATGGCGGCCTGGATGCTGGCGCATAAATCACACCGCTGCCGCGCGTCTTTCAATACCTCCGGGTGATCGCGAAGAAAATATCGCACGGACGTCTTCAACCCGCTAAAACTGAAATCATCCGTGGCGTCATTGAGCAATGGCCGGGGAAAATCAAACGCCGCGGCATTCCCCTGCTCCGCCAGCCGGTCCATCTCCGGCCCGGCCGGATAGGGCAGGCCCATCAGCTTGCCGGTCTTGTCGAAACATTCGCCGGCCGCGTCGTCGATGGTGCAACCAAGCACCCGGTGTTTCAACTCCGATTCCACCAGCACCAGCAGCGTGTGCCCGCCGCTGACGATCAGCGAAACATTCGGCTCAAACCCGGAGAAATCGGCCTGGGGCGGATCGCCGGAGATCCACGGCGAATACAGGTGCGCTTCGTGATGGTGAATGCCTACAAACGGGATACGGCGGGCAAAGGCGATGGCCTGGGCGGCTTTGAGGCCCACGAGCAGCGCCGTGGAGAGACCCGGCCCCCGCGTGGCAGCGACGGCACCCAGTTCATCAGGCGACACGCCCGCTTCGCCCAACGCGCTGCGCACCACCGGCATCAGGTTCCGCAGATGCTCGCGCGCGGCCAGTTCCGGCACCACGCCGCCATATTCCGCGTGAAGCGTCATCTGAGAGGAAATCACATTGGCCAGAACCCGGCCGTCACGCACCACCGCCGCGCCGGTTTCGTCGCAGGAAGTTTCCAGAGCCAGAAGTGTCATGGGGTATTTATCGTTGAATCGTTGAATCGTTGAGCGACATGGTTCATTCAACGATTCACGATTCTCGTTTCACGATTCAACGATTCAACGAAGTCATTTCGCCACTATTTTTTCCGGTTTCGCCTGGTCGTTTAAAGCCTGGTAAAGCAGGATGCCTTTGAGCAAATCCTGGGCGCGCTCGAGCTGCACGTCGTGCACGCCGGCGACATAAATGCGATTGGTTTCGCTGAGCGCTTCCAGGCCGCCCGTCGTGCGCTTGAGCATCAGCGCCGCCTCCTGTTCCTCGGTCATGGAAACCGGGACGTCCGGCTGGATGCCGTGCTGGTGGATGACCTTGTGGCTGGGCGTATAATATTTGGCCGTGGTGAGCTTCAGCGCCGAACCGTCATCGAGCGGGAAGATGCTCTGCACCGAACCTTTGCCGAACGTTTTCTCCCCGAGCACAATCGCCCGGTGCAGGTCCTGCAGGCAGCCGGTCACAATTTCCGCCGCGCTGGCGCTGCCCAGATTCACCAGCACCACAATCGGCTTCGGCGACCCGTCCTTATTGGTAAATTCATCACCGGCGCCGTCCGCGCGGCGGACCGAATTCTGCGCCGGGTCGCGTCCTTCCGTCGTCACCACCAACTGGCCGCGCGGCAGGAATTTTCCGCATACCTCCACCGCCTCATCCAGCAGGCCGCCCGGATTGGATCGCAGGTCGATGATCAGTCCCTGCATGCCCTCGGCTTTCAGCCGGGTCAACGCCGTTTCAAGTTCCGCGCCGGCGTTGTCGCCGAATTCCGTGATCCGCACGTAACCAATCCGGTCGCTGCCCAGCGGGAAATCCTTTTTGCCATTGATGTCCTTCACCATGTCCATCTTGATGATCGCCCGGGTCAGATTGAAATCCTTCACCAGATTCGACGACGGGCGCTGGATGGTCACCATCACTTTCGTGCCCGGCTCGCCGCGAAGCTGTTTCACCACCTCCGGCAGGGACAATTTGTCCACGCTCTTGCCGTCGATCTTGATGACGCGATCGCCCGCCACGATGCCCGCGCGGAACCCGGGTGTATCCTCCATCGGCGTGATGATGGTCACATAATTGTCGCGCATCGAAACCACCAATCCCAGCCCGCCGAACTGCCCCTCGGTGTCGTTTTGCAACTGCTGGTAATCATCCGAATCCATAAATTCACTATGCGGGTCCAGCGAGCCCACCATGCCCCGAAGCGATGAATAGACCAGGTCGCGATAGCTGAGGTCCTGGCCGTCGACGTATTCCTTGCGCACGCGTTCCAGCACGTCGGAGTACAACTCCAGATTGGGATACAACGTGTCCTGTTTGCCGGCCGCGTGGGCCGACCCCAGATAAATCCGCGCCCCGATCGCCTGGAGCAACAGCAGCACCACGATGACGAGCCCGTAAATCAAACGTCGTTTCATAAATGGAAAGAACCTACCACAACCCGGCCCGGACATAAAGTTTTGAACCATCCTGCCGCACCAATGCTGCACCCATATCGAGCCAGAGGCCCGACGCTACACCCGGTCCGGAGCCGTTTGAGCCATACCTTTTAAAACGGTTTCCACCAGTGGAATGTCGGCCGGGACGGTGACTTTGGGATTCGGCGCGATGCTCGAAACCAGCCGGACCTGCTGGCCGATCAACTCGCACGCTGCCGTGTCGTCGGTAAAAATCAGGCCGCGATGCCGCACTTCCGCCAGCGCGCGGCGGATGACTTCCACCCGGAACGTCTGAGGCGTCTGCACCGACCACAATTTCGACCGGTCGAGCGTCCGGTGAATGAACCGGCCGTCCTCGGATTCCTTGAGGGTATCGGTGACCGGCTGGGCGGCGACCGCCGCGCCATATTCCCCGGCGGCTTTGATCGTGGCGAGGATTAACTCGCCGGAGGTACAGGGCCGGGCCGCGTCCTGGATGGCTACGATCTCCGCCGCCGCCGACAACGCTTCCAGCCCGTTCCCCACCGAATCCTGGCGTTCCGCGCCGCCGACGACGATCCGGAATGGCTTTTGAAACTGGTATTTTTCCGCCAGCCGGCTGAAGGCGTTTTGCGCGCCGCGGCGGACCACGATGATGATTTCGCCGAGAGACGGCACCGCATCAAATCGACGCCACGTATGGGCGACGACCGGATGCCCGGCCACTTCGAGAAATAATTTATCGACCCCCGCGCCCATGCGGGCGCCTTTACCGGCGGCGACGAGAATGGCGGCGTTCACTCGCGACAAATTGCCGTGCGCCGCGGGCAGACGCAATATTGAAAGAGGCACAGTCCGCAGCCAGGTCAGCAGATCCGAAACCCGGTGGGCAAATTCTGGTGAGGTGAGACGCCGTCGAGCCTTTGGCGTTGAATTGAATATTGAAAGTTGAATGTTCTGCCGTAGCAGCCGACGTAAGGAGGCTCAAATCCTGGTGAGGCGAGATTCCATCGAGCCTTCGGCGTTGAATGGTAAATGTTGAATATTTTCTTTTTTCAACCTCGAAGCCTCGCCCAGGTTACTCCCACCCCGCCGTCCGCCGCCCGGCCTTCTTGTCCGCCTGATGCGCTTTGTCGGCGAGCATCCGGCTTTTGGCGCGGCGGCTGCGCCGGCGTTTCTGGCGCCGGATTTTCTCGATGCGCGCCCGCTCGGCTTCCACATAGCCGCGCTTCAACGCCTCAATTTTGTCCAGCAACAGCCGGCGCGCGATGAAACGGTTGAGTCCCTGCTGGCGCGTGGCCTGGCATTTCACCGACTGGCCGGTCGGCCGGTGCAGCAGCATCACGCAGGTGGACGTCTTGTTGACATTCTGCCCGCCGTGGCCACCGGAGCGGACAAACGTCTCCTCGATGTCCGCCTCGCTCACGCCCAGCGCCGCCATGCGCTGCGCAAGCTGGGCCTCTTTTTCCGGACTGACGGGAAACGTGCTCATGCGTTGAGCGTAGTGCCCCGCCCCGCCGTCCCGCAACGGGAAACACCGTAGGACAGACATTCCGGTCGGCCGGTTCCGAGGATTTTCCAATCCCCAGAACGTGGCGAAGTTGGAAAACTTCGCCATTGGCAGGCTCGGAAAGCCTGCCCTGTATTCGGGCCGCTGCGGCTGGGACAGCCGCGGTCCGTTTAAACTTACCGCACCAGCTCAAACGCGAAGCCCTTCAAATATTCCGTCTCCGGAATCATCGGGATGACCGGATGGTCCGGGCTCTGCGAATACGCCGCCGCCCGGCGCAACACATGGCGCGTATCGTAGGCGGCGGAAAGAATCACGTCCTGGAACGTCGCCGTGTCCACATGATGCGAACAGCAGAACGTCGCCAGCGTGCCGCCCGGCCGCAGCAGCTTGAGCGCGCGCAGATGAATTTCCTTGTAACCGCGCAGCGCGTCCGGCACCGAAGCGCGGTTGCGCGTGAACGACGGCGGATCGAGAATGATCAGGTCGAACCGGGGAATGACTTTTTCGTGCGGCTTGACCGCCGTTTGCGCCTTGAGCCAGTCAAAGACATTGATGGCTTCAAATGAACATTTTTCCGCCAGGCCATTGGCCGCGGCGTTGCGTTGGGCAGCGGCGATGGCCTCGGCGCTCTGGTCGAGCAGATGGACGTGCGCCGCGCCGGCCCGCGCCGCGTGCAGGCCGAACCCGCCGAGGAAACTGAAACAGTCCAGCGTCTGCGCGCCTTTCGCAAATTGCGCCACGGCCGCGTAATTCACCTGCTGGTCGAGGTACATCCCGGTCTTGTGACCGCCGGCGAGGTCGGCCTCGAATTTCAATCCGTTCAAGTCCACGGCAACCGGCCCAGTGAGTTCGCCCGCCAGCACGCCGTTGGCCTCGGCCAGGCCCTCGAATTTGCGCGACGCCACATCGCTGCGTTCCAGGATGGCGCGCGGCGAGAAAATCTTCTGCAGCGCCGCCACGATCAGCCCTTTCCGCTGGTCCATGCCCAGCGACGAAATCTGGACGACCAGCACGTCGGCGTATTGGTCCACGATCAGGCCGCTCAGGAAATCGCTTTCGGCGTTGACGACGCGGAAGGATGTTGCGGATGGCAGATGTTTCCGGCGGACGGCCAGCGCAACACGGATCCGGTTTTCGAAGAACGCGGCATCCACCTCCACGCGATCCGGCGACAGCATACGGACATTGATTTTGGAGCGGGAATTGAACAGGCCGGTGCCGAGCAGGCGCTGGCGATGGTCTTTGACCTGGACGAGCTGGCCATCGACGGGTTCGCCGGTCCGCCGGAGAATTTCGGTGTGATAGATCCACGGATGGCCGGCCACGATGCGGTCAGCCTCGCCGGGTTTGAGCAGAACAGTCGGTAACGTATCCATAATTTTTGTAAACAGTTGGTTCCCGGGGGAGCGAGGGATACAAGCCCATTCCGAAAACGGCGTCCATGAACTCATATCCCGGCCCCGGAAAAAAGGAATTTCCGGCCTGAATTACCCGGGAACCCGGACCGGATCGTCAAAAAATGATGATCACCATAAGATTTTGATTGAAATGTCCTTAAAGGCGGTGTAAAGAACGTATAACCGCATGAAATCCAGTGGCACAGTCAGCGCTCTGCTGCATCACAAGGGATCGGCGATCTGGTCGGTCTCCCCCGATGCCACTGTTTTTGAAGCCATCAAGATCATGGCGGACAAAAACATCGGCGCATTGCTGGTGATGACCGGCGCCCGGCTGGTCGGTGTGTTTACCGAACGCGATTACACCCGCAAAATTGCGCTGCACGGCAAATCATCCAAAGACACCAAAGTGCGAGAAATCATATCCAGCGAGACGATTTCCGTCGGCCTGCATGATTCCGTCGAGGAATGCATGAAGCTGATGACCGAACATCGCACACGGCATCTGCCGGTGGTGGAGGATGGCGACGTGGTCGGCCTGGTATCCATCGGCGACTTGGTGAACTGGATCATTTCCACCCAGGACGCCGCCATCGCCCAGATGGAGCAATACATCTCCGGCGGGTTGCCGGCGTGATAAGAGCCGCAGCCGGAGCGGTTATAAATTCCAGATAAAAAACGGCGGTAAACGCGCCGTACACCAAACGCTTCGCGTGTTTTGAAGATGCCGGGTGATCGCATCAGCGTCTGGAGTGCGGCGGCTTCAGCACCGCTTTTCCGCTCTTCAACAGCTAAGGGAAAACAGTTTTGATTTTGCTGTGTCAACCTTGAAAACGGCTACAACTTCAAATCCGCATCCGTCACGGCGCCCTCGGACGCGCTGGTCACGTGGGCGGCGTATTTCGCCAGCACGCCGCGGGTGTAACGCGGCGCCGGCTTCTTCCACGCTTTTTTCCGCCCGGCCAATTCGGCCGCCGGCAGGTCCAGGCGGATCTGGCGTTTCTCCGCATCGATGGTGATGGGATCGCCGTTCTTCACGAGCGCAATCGGCCCGCCGACATAGGCTTCCGGTGTGATGTGGCCGACGACGAAACCGTGACTGCCGCCGGAAAACCGGCCGTCGGTGATGAGCGCGACGTCTTTGCCCAGTCCCTTTCCCATGATGGCGGAAGTGGGTGAAAGCATTTCGCGCATGCCGGGACCGCCTTTCGGGCCTTCACTGCGGATCACCACCACGTGGCCTTTCTTCACCGTGCCGTCCAAAATGGCTTGCAATGCCTTTTCCTCGCCTTCGAACACGATGGCTTTGCCGCTGAAACGCAATCCTTCCTTGCCGCTGATCTTGGCCACCGCGCCTTCCGGCGCAAGATTGCCGCGCAGGATCACCAGGTGGCTGTCCTTTTTGATCGGCTGATCGAACGGCTGAATGATCGTTTGGCCTTTCGGATACGATTTCACACCGGCGAGCGTTTCCGCCATGGTCTGGCCGGTCACCGTGAGCGCATCGCCATGCAGCCGGCCTTTGTCCAGCAGCAGTTTCATCAGCGGCCGGATGCCGCCGATGGCCACGAGTTCGGACATCAGATGTTTGCCGCTGGGCTTCAAATCGGCCAGCACGGGAACGTTTTTGCCGATGCGGGTGAAATCATCGATCGTCAGCTTCACCTTCGCGGCATGGGCGATGGCGAGCAGGTGCAAAACGGAATTGGTTGAACCGCCGAGCGCGATGACCACGGCAATGGCGTTTTCGAAGGCTTTCTTCGTCAGGACATCCAGCGGTTTGATGCCGCTTTTCAACATGTCGACCACGCATGCGCCGGCGCGGCGGCAATCGTCCATTTTGGCGGGTGAAATCGCATTTTGCGCCGAGCTGTTCGGCAGGCTCATGCCCAGCGCTTCGATGGCGCTGGCCATGGTGTTGGCGGTGTACATGCCGCCGCACGAGCCGGGACCGGGAATGGCGCATTGCTCAATGGCCTGTAATTGCCCGTCATCGATCTTGTGGTTCGCGTGCGCGCCGATGGCTTCAAACACCGAGACAATGTCCAGCTTGCGGTTGTCGCCGGTGATGCAGCCGGGCAAAATCGTGCCGCCGTAGACAAACACCGACGGCCGGTTCAGCCGCGCCATGGCGATCAGCGAGCCCGGCATGTTTTTGTCGCAACCGCCGATGGCCACAAAACCGTCCATGCCGGCGCAACCGACGACGGTTTCGATGGAATCGGCGATCACTTCGCGCGAGACGAGGGAATATTTCATGCCTTCGCTGCCCATGGAAATGCCGTCGGAGACAGTGATGGTGTTGAAGATAATCGCCTTGCCGCCGGCGTCGTTCGCGCCGGATTCGGCTTCCAGCGCGAGTTTATCGATGTGCATGTTGCAGGGCGTGACATCGCTCCAGGTGGAGGCGACACCGATGAGCGGTTTTTTGAAATCTTCCGGTTTGAAACCAACCGGATAAAGCATGGACCGGGCGGCGGCGCGCTCGGGTCCGTCAAACACAATGCTGGAAAATGGACGGGCGGATTCGGACGATTGGTGTTTTTTCATCGCGGGTTAGTTTTGCGGAAAACCTGAACAATTTCAACCACGGATGAATAAGGAGTCAGAATTCGAAACCTGAAGTCGCGAATTTCCGTCCATGATTGAAATTCAAATCGAAGGCAACCATGACCATTTTCCAACACCAACTCTTCCGGATGAGCCTGGCGATCGCGCTGGCATTTTGCGGCGCTTGTGTCACCAGCAAATCTCAAACGGCGATCAGCGAATGGGCGCATCCGGGTGCGGCAGGCAAGCTCGTCTATAAAACCACTCCGAATGGCGACCACATCATGGATTTCTCGACTGCCGGTTACATGGGCGGCGGCGTGGCGTTGCCGACGGTCCCGGTCGTGAAAACCGTGCAGCCTGCGGGCGCGGCGGATGAAACGGCAACCATTCAGGCGGCGATTGATGATGTCGCGAAGCTGCCATTGAGGGACGGATTTCGCGGCGCCGTGCTGCTCGGGCCGGGAACGTTTATTTGCTCGAACGCGCTGGGCATTCCGGCCGGCGGCGTCGTGTTGCGCGGCAGCGGAATGCGGGCAACCACCATCCAAATGGCCGGCGGGCGGCACGTCGCCATTCGCGCGGGACTGGGCGGCGGCCGTTTCCGGCCGTCTGAGGCGCAGGGCGATGCATTACCGGAAGCCACTGCCGGTTCAGCAATTCAAACTTCCATTGCCGACGCTTACGTCCCGTCCGGCGCGGCAACGTTTGGCGTGGTCAGCGCGAAGGGATTTTCCGTCGGCGACACGATTGAAATCCGCCGGCCCGTCACCGCCGCCTGGGTCCATTTTATGAACATGGATAATCTGACGCGCAACGGCCGGCCACAGACGTGGATTCGTACCGGAACGGTCATTCCCATCAAACGCCGCATTGCCGCGATTTCGGGGAATCAAATCACGCTCGATGTACCGCTGTCGGATTCGTTCGATGCCAAATATCTGAATCCGCCGGGCACGGCCGTTGTAAAAGTCAATTCACCGAACCCATTGACGCAAATCGGGATTGAAAATCTCCGCATCCTGTCGCCGGCGCAGCGCGTGAACCACACCCAGGAACTCTACACCGCGGTACGGCTTAACGGCGAGGATTGCTGGATGCGCGACGTGGTGATTGACGAGACGATGAACAGCGTCAGTCTCGGCGGCCGCCGCATCACGCTGGATAATGTGACCATCAACCGCCGCGCGCTGCATCTCGGCGCGTCCAAGCCGGCGGAGTTCGCGCCCAACGGCGACCAGATCCTGCTCAACCGCTGCTCGGTGAACGCAGACAATGTCTGGTTTTCCGCCACCGGCGGCGGTCACTCGGGACCGATAGTGCTGCTGAATTGCGCGTTCGGCGGCAACGGCCACATCGAAGGCCACATGCGCTGGACGACAGGCGTGTTGCTTGACAATTGCTCGCTGCCCGGCGGAGGGATTGATTTCAAGAACCGCGGCGCGATGGGTTCGGGACACGGGTGGGGGCTGGGCTGGGCGGTCGCGTGGAATTGCATTGCGAAAAGTTTTGTCGTCCAGCAACCGCCCGGCGCGGTGAATTGGGCCATCGGCGGCACCGGCCAGCGGGTGCAAATGTCGCGTCCGTTTGACAGCGAACCGCTGGTGCCGGAGGGGACCTTTGATTCCTGGGGCAAACCGGTCGCCCCGCAAAGTCTTTATCTGGCGCAACTGCAGGAACGACTCGGGCCGCAGGCATTGAAAAACATCGGTTACTCGTCGCCGGATATCCGCCGCGTACGGATGGCCGCGGAGAAATTCCATCCCGATCGTCCGGCGGCAAATGAAGGCTACGGCGAAAATTTCGCTTTGAACCAGCCGGTAAGCGCCAGCAGCGTGCGCAACAACAGCGACGAATTTGCCGGTGACATGGCGGTCGACGGCGACGAAAAAACCTGCTGGGAAACAGCGGACGGGACGACGCACGCGACGCTGGAAGTCGACCTGGATGGCCCGACAGAAATCAATTCAGTGGCCATTGAAGAGGCCGCCGGCATGACCGGCCGCGTGCAAGGATACAAGGTTGAGGGCCAGGTCAACAGTGACTGGAAGCTCCTCTCGCAAGGCACAACGATTGGCGAACGCAAGGCGGATCGGTTCCCGGAAACCACGGTTTGGAAAGTGCGGTTGACAATTTTAAATGCGACAAATTCCCCGGCCATCCGCGAGCTCGGGCTTTATTTGAATCGAAACTGATTCAGCGCCGCAAACGGGCGGGAGTTTGGAATTGAAAAAGCGCCCGGTTTTGTCGAACATAAAAGTTCGGCGGAGAGATGGCCGAGTGGTTGAAGGCACACGCCTGGAAAGCGTGCATACTCCAAAAGGGTATCGAGGGTTCGAATCCCTCTCTCTCCGCCAGTTTGATTTTTCGGATTTTGCGCCGTCGGCGGCGGTTTTGGTTGTGCGTGCAGAATTGAATTGTCATGAACAAGCGGTTGGCATTCCTTGTCGCTGCGTCCCTGGTGGCTTTTGCGAGCTTGTCTATAACGTGGCAATGTCGGAACCAAGATCCCAAACAGAAAGACCCGATTTCTTCACTGGCCGTATCCTTGCTTAGGGCGGAACGGCTGGCCGAAACAACCAATTTCGTGTTGCGCAGCCGGGAGGCCTTTGAGGGTTCGGCAACCTGCCGGTACTTCGATTCAGTTTTGCCGGCGACAACAAAGGTCTTCCTGATGGATATGACCGGACCCACTAACTTCAACAAAGTTGGGTATTTTTTTTGGATGACCTACTATCTCTTTCCGCGTGAGATCGGGGTGAGCATCGATCAACCCACCCACATGTCCTACAATGAATTTCCGGGAAAAACCGCCGGATCCAATCAGGAAATTCTTGCCCATGGGTTTGATGTCAGGATTGATATTCCTTCGGGAGCGGAAGACCTCAGGATCAGGCCTCTGCGGGACATGCCCTTGAAGTTTCCCGCCAATCCGGCGTGGTTCAATTCCAACCAGGACCTGATCCTGGCCTTTTTGCTTCCACCGATGACGGCTTTCGCGGGAATGTGGCTGTTGCGTTTTTTGTTTTTGGCCCTGAGCCGGCAGATGTCTTTGCCGGAACAACTGGCCGGCGGCCTGGGCCTGGGAATGATGGCGGTGGCGGCGCTTACCCTGGGCATCAAACTCTGTGGCTTTCATGGACGGGGGGTTGTCCTGGCTGTGACTGCCGTTGGCACCGTTGCGCAAATCTGGTCCGAACGCAAGGTCCTTTTGACAAAAATGGCCGATGGTTATCGAAAGGCGCTCCACTATCCGATGACGGCGGTTTTTCCGGCGGCGGGATTGCTGGCGTTTTTGGTTTTATTCCGGGTCGCCGGGTTGAGCGAGTTGCTCGATGAGGATGCCACGCGGTGGATGCTCAAGGCAAAGATTCTCCACCTTTATTCTGGGCACGAGATTGTGTCGTGGTTTTCCCATCCGCGTCTGAATTACGCACATCTCGATTATCCCACTCTCGTTCCTTCGCTCCATGCCGCTACGTATGATTCAATCGGTCATGCCGACGATTTTGTCGCCAAGTTCTGGCCTGTCTGGATGCTTTTTTTCCTGCTGGTCGCCCTGGTCTCAATGACCCGGGCCGTGAATCCGTGGCGGCAGATCTCATTGTTTGCCCTGTTGGGTTTGCTGTTGCTGCCGACCATCCAAAAGCACGTTCAGTGGGAAGGCAGCACCATGCCGATGATTTTCTTTACGGCTATGGGTTTTATTCAATATGCCTTCTGGCTGACGCGGAAAGATTACGACCGGCTCTGCCTGAGTCTGATATTATTGTTAGGCGGAGCCATGACCCATATGGAGGGCTTCATTTTTCTGGCCTTCGCCGTTGGCTGGCTATGCCTGCCTTCGGCGCGTCCTTGCCTGAAACGGGAAGCCCAATGGTGGCGGATACTGGGTTTTGGAATTTTGATCAGCCTGCCTTTTGTGTGTTTGCGCGTACAAATTCCGGTTCTTTTATACGAATCGAACTGGGCGGGCTATGCCTGGCACCATCCTGGCACAACGTTGGCGAACTGGCCGCTGGTCTTTGTTGCCCTGCTTTCCCGATGGTTTCTGAATTCCAACTTTGCGAGTTGGAGCGGGGAAGACGGGCATTTTCACTGGAACGGCCATTGGGACGGTTTCTCATCGTTGTATAACACACCCACCCTAGGCTTGCCCTGGGTTTGCCTGTTGATAACCGTCGCACTCTGGTCCGGTGCGCCGAACCGGCGCCAGGTGGTGTTATGGATTTTGGCGTCCATCCTCTGCACAACGGCGGTGTTCAGTGTCGTGTTTACCAGCTTTGTCAGCCTCACCAGCCTGAATTTGGTGCTCGGTTACACATCAGAGGAAACCTCGGGGCGGTACCTGTTACCGCTTCTGGTCGCCTGGTTTGCCACCACCCTGGTCCTATTCCTTGGAGAGTTGCCGTCATCGGTGCCGGCTCCCACCCCGGAACCCGCCCGGGGCAACAAGCGGCTCATACCGAAACCGGTCCCCGACCCGAACTTTCCCGTCCGGAACGGTGGTTACTGGCTGGCCGCCGGTGCGCTGTTGATTGTGATTTCAGGAATATTTTTTGTGCCAAAAAATGAACCGTCTCCGCCCAAAGCACCGGTAGCCGGATTGGCGGCGGCTTCGGATCAAGCCGTCGCCAGCCCGGAGGCTGCCGATCTGCATGAACGAACTTCCCTTGCGATTGAACTGGACAAGGCCGGAAAGTACGACGAGGCGCTTCAAGCGCTTCGTGAAGCGGTCCGTCTCTATCCCAATAATCCGATGGCCTTGAACAACCTGGCCTGGAGCTTATCCTGGAACCAAAAACCGGAGTTGCGGAATAGCAAAGAAGCAGTGCCACTCGCCCTCCGGGCCGTGGAATTGAGCGACGAGCAGCAAGCGATTTATATTGGAACACTCTCGGACGCCTACTTTCAGGATGGCCAGCTTTCCAACTCGATCGAAACAGCACGTAAGGCCCGCAATGTTGCCTTGTTGAAAGGCCAGCTGGAACTGGCAACGCTAAACGAACAATTTATTGAACGCTATTCTTCCAACCCGACGGTTGGTGCAACCAACAATCCCCACCGGTAACCCGCATTGAACTTCCAGGCGCGATAGAACGGAATCACCGGCAGGCTAATTCTGCCCCGGAAGCAAGGCTATGGCGAAACAGATCATCCTGCAAAATTGGCCTTATCGTTGTTCAGCACACTGATTGGAGCCTAAAACGACGCCAGCGGCGTGGTACCAAAGCCAAAGCGGCAAACCACTAAATATATTCGATATATACTTGACATGGCTACCCGCCGTTTTTAGACTTGGCCGGTTGCAAAATTGACCTGTGGAAAATATGAATACAACTGACAAACCGGATCGGGTTCCAACTCAACCTCAGACGGCATACGCCAGGTTGGAGGAATGGTTCAGGACTCATCTCAAGCGGATTTATGCCTGGGGTCTTTTCCAGGTGGCCTATGGAGCGACCATTTATCTCGTCGTAAAATATACCGGCCGCGAAGGATTGATCCATTTCATGTTTCTGGTTTCCACCTCGGGGGTCTTCATTGGATCCACCATCGCGATCATATTCGCCAGTTACGGCAAGCGATAACAACCAAAACAACCCACTCGGGATCATTCATATGAAAACTGAATTCTGGCGCCTCATAACTATATTTAGTATATCTCTTACCTTGCACAATGTTTCCGCCCAGTCGATAATACCGCCTGGCAGAACCGGTCACACGGCCGATGTCCCCATTCAACCGGCCCCGATTTACGCCGACGGCCTGGGAGCACCGGTAGCTGCCGGAATTGTTGTGCTGGTTGTCGGAGGTGCTGCGATTTGGTTTATCTTTCACGTGGTTCGGCCGACATTGTATCCGCCCCCCACCCCGCCAGGCATGACCAATATCGTGGTGGACTGGCCGGAATTGCCGGCCATGAGCGGTGTCTATCGGTTTGTCACCAACAATTCAGTGCCGTTTCATCTTTACTACGTCAATCCGGCCAACGGCGCGGCATGCTGGGGCGTTCCCACCGCGTTTAATGGCGGCCCCGCATCGTATGTTTATGGGTGGGGTTTTACAGACAAGCCGTGGATGGGCACTGCCAAATATATTTACGCCATCTCGCGCGCTTCGGTTCCGTCCAATGATTTTGCCGCAAATTTCCCGGTGACTTATTACCGGGGCGCAAATCACGCGGACGCGTGTGTCAACCCGCCGTTCAACCTGACTGCCTGGCCCTACAAAGGCGGACCGGCGGTAAGCTGGCAGCAACCGGCCAATGCCGAGTCCGCGCCCGGCCTTCCGGATTTGCCGCAAGCCGGTTTGGCGACCGCCGATACGAATGTTTACGCGGCCTGGATTCCGTTGACCAGTTCCGATCCGGTGGACACCAACAGCGGGTACGCCACTTTCAGCTTCAACGTGTCCAACACCGGTACCGCCCCGAAGGTGAACATTTCAGCGGCGACAACCAAACCGCCGGGCTATGGAGTGGACTTTATTACCTGCACCAACATTATGGCCGAATGGGGACTGCTTTATACGCCCGATTTCAGCAGCTACAGCCGGAATCTGGTTCCTCAGATCCCAACGGTGATCAGCCTGAATAACGGAGCGATTTTCATTACCAATGGAAGCGCGCTTTATTCGGTAACGATTTCTAAATCGTGGGATCTGATTCATTGGACGCCGATTCTGTCCTGCCAGGTCCCGGCCGGCTTAAATAATATTTTAACCGATGATAACGCGCAATCATGGGGAGCATTTTACCGCGCCAGTATCACGCCATGATCCGCTTTCGGCTGCGGCCACCGCCCGGACGCCTGAAATCTCAGGCGTGTTGGACGAGCTCCGGCGTTTCGTATCGGACTTTGGTCAGGGCGGCGTATTTGTCAGTTGCGGCGCGATAGCCAAGCGCACAGGCAACCACCGTGGCATAGTCACCGCCGGCCAGACCCAGCACCTGATCGTATTCCGTCGGAACGAGGCCTTCCATCGGGCAGGCATCCACGCCCAGGAGAGCAGCACAGGTCATCAGGTTACCCAGCGCAATATAGGCCTGCCGCGTCGCCCATTCCTGGGAGTTTTTTCCGCGCGGACCGTTGACCACATCGCCCAGCATCATGTCACGGTAGAAATTCAGGGATTCGGCAGGGATTTTGCGAACGTCGCTGGTGCGTTGGATGAGCCTGGTCACGTCGGCTTCGGTCATCCGGGTGCGCGCGGCAAACACGACGAAATGCGAAGCGTCGACGACCTGTTTCTGATTCCAGGAATGCGGCAGGAGCTCGGCGCGTTTGGCCGGGTTGTCGATGACGAGAAAGCGGTACGGCTGCAACCCATACGAGGTGGGCGTCAGGACCAGCGCGCGTTCCAGGGTTTGCCAGACGTTGGCGGGAATTTTCCGCGCGGCATCGAACACTTTTGTGGCGTAGCGCCATTGCAACGCTTCCAGCAACTGATGGGTGGAGATAGCATTCATTGTTTGGATTTGTATTAACCACGCCCAGAGTGGCACAGGTTTGTTAAAATGCAAATTGCCGAATGTTATGCGATTGGAGGAACCGTCCGGAAGCCTGGGGTGGGTGGCTTCGGGTCGCGCTGCGACCCGGCGCCTCGCGGCGCGAGGCGTACCACCCTGAAACCAGCCCCTTGATTTCCGCCGGTTGCGTTCACGCGGGCGGATTGTTATAAAACGCGTGATGAGTCCGTCACCGCTTCGCATCCGCCGCGCCACAACGGATGATTTTCAGAGCCTGCGGGCGCTATGGAATTCCATGCGCTTCTTGCCGGATGATTTGGAACGGCGGTTGACGGAATTTCAGGTGGTGGAAAATGCCCGGGGAGAAATCGTCGGCGCCATCGGCCTCCAAACGATCGGCCAGCACGCCCTGCTCCACAGCGAAGGGTATACGGATTTTTCCCTCGCCGATTCCGCCCGGGAATTGTTCTGGGAACGCATCCAGACCATTGCCGCTCATCATGGCGTGTTCCGGCTTTGGACCCGGGAACAATCGCCATTCTGGACGCGCTGGGGATTTCAACCTGCCCCGGCGGAAACCCTGGAGCGGCTTCCGGGCGAATGGAATCTTCCCGGCGAAAAATGGCTGACGCTCCAGATTAAGAACGAGGAAGCCCTGACCCGGCTCGACCAGGAGCTGGCGGAGTTTAAGAAATCGGAAAAGCAGCGGATGGCGCAAACACTCGATCAGGCCCGCACTCTCACCCGTACCGTCACCACCATTGCGTTCATGGTGGCGTTTGTCCTGATCGGTGCGGCGATCTATATCATTGTGCGCCGGAATTTATCCCCGCTGCGGCATTGACGCTGACGGCGCGGTGAATTCATCCGCATGGTAGGAACTCCGCACCATCGGGCCGCTGGCAACATGAATGAAGCCCAGGTTCCGGGCAATCCGGCCGTACGCCTGGAATTGTTCCGGAGAAACAAATTCCGCCACCGGCAAATGCCTCAAAGTCGGCTGAAGATACTGGCCCAGCGTAAGAATGTCACAGCCCGCCCGGCGCAAATCTTCCAATGCCACCATGACTTCCTCGTCGCGCTCGCCCAAACCGAGCATCAGCCCGGACTTGGTGTAAATGGCGTTGCCGCGTTTCGCCTTTACCTTCGCCAAAACGCTTAAGGAGCGATCATAAGTGGCGCGATGACGGACATCCGGCGTCAATCGACGCACCGTTTCCAGGTTGTGATTGAAAATATGCGGACTCGCCGCCAGCACGGACTCGATCGATGCATCGCTTTCATTAAAATCCGGCACCAGCACTTCGATGATAATGCCGGGATTCAGTTCGCGCACGGCCTCGACGGTCTTCCGGAAATGGTCTGCACCGCCGTCCGCCAGGTCGTCGCGGGCGACGGCAGTGATGACGATGTGCCGCAGCTTCATGCGGCGGGTGGCTTCGGCCACGCGCCGGGGTTCATCCGCTTCGAGCGGCAGCGGTTTGGCAGTGGTAACGGCGCAGAATCCACAAGCGCGCGTGCAGCGGTCGCCGGCAATCATGAAGGTGGCCGTGCCTTTGCTCCAGCATTCCCAGTGATTGGGACACTTGGCGCTTTCGCAGACCGTGTGCAGCTTCAATTCATTCAACAGGCTCCGCGTGTGCGCAAAACCGTCCGACGTAGGCAGTTGAAACCGGAGCCAGTCCGGCAAACGGGGCCGTGTTTTAAACTCAGTCGCAGTCATTCAATTTGATCTTACCCAGATTACGCGGATTTCATCCGAAAGAAAACACAATCCGCGGGATCCGCGGTTTCATTTCCTGTCAAGCTCTTGCCAGAATTTCGCCAGTTCTTCCGGGCCGAAGTCAGCCAGAATTTTGCCGTCCACATCAATCACCGGCGCCAGTTCCTGGCCCGACAAGGCGACCATTTCCTGGAATGCCCCGGCATCGGCGATTACGTCCCGGGTTTCATATTTGACGCCGTGTTCGTCCAGCCAATGCATGGCTTTATGGCACCACGGACAATACGGCTTGATAAAGAGACGGATTTTCACTTGCCTCCCGCGCCGAAATCAGACTCCGACCTGCTTTTCATAACCATCCGGTGTCAGGAGCGCGTTGAGTTCCGTCGGGCTGCTCAGTTTGAGTTTGAAAAACCAGCCGCCGGCGTAAGGCGCACTGTTTGCCAGGGCCGGATTGTCGACTACAGCCTTGTTGGTTTCCAGAATCTCGCCGCTGACCGGGGAATAAATGTCGCTGGCCGTTTTGACGGATTCCACCACGGCGCAGGCGTCACCGGCTTTCACCTTCCGGCCTTTGTCCGGCAATTCCACGAAGACGATATCGGTCAGTTCGTGCTGCGCGTGGTCGGTAATGCCCACCGTGACAATGTCGCCGCTGACCCGCACCCATTCGTGCGATTTGGTGTACTTCAGATCCGAAGGAATGTTGCTCATAAAGTTCTCCCGCAGGTTACGCGGATAACGTCAATTCTCAAATCCATTTTTTATCCGTTGAATCGGATGACAACGTGGCGTGGGCCTCAATTCCACGATCCACGATTCACGATTCAACCTTTTTATAAACAGGCCTGGACACCACCACGCCGCCAAAACGTTTGCCGCGGATCCCGATTTCAATTTTCGTATCGGGCCGGGCCAGTTCCGGCGGTACATAGCCCATGCCGATGCCAATGCCCAGCGACGGGCTTTGGGTGCCGCTGGTGACGATGCCAACGTCAGTTCCATTGGTTCCGATCGGATAGCACGGGCGCGGCGGCGCGCTCTTGTCGGTCATTTTAAATGCCACCAGCTTTTTCCGTGTGCCGCCGGTTTTCTGGGCAGCGAGCACGGCGCGCCCGCAGAACTCCCCCTTGTCCAGCGCCACAAAAAAACCCAGGCCGGCTTCCATCGGCGTCGTTTCCTCATCCAGTTCGTGGCCATACAGGGGATAACAAACCTCGGTTCGCAGCGTGTCGCGCGCGCCGAGTCCGCACGGTTTGATTCCAGCCGGCCGGCCGGCGGCCAGGATTTTTTCCCAGGCCTGCCGGATGGCTTCATCCGAACCGATGATCTCAAACCCGTCTTCGCCGGTATAACCGGTGCGGGAAACCAGCACGCCGCCCTTTTCGAACGGAAAGCCGGCAATCTGTTTTTTTTTCAATCCGGTCACCCGGTCCACCCGCATGCCGGAAACCGAGGCGCCGGGGAGACAGGCATCGATGAAATCCTTGACGCGCGGACCCTGCACCGCAACAGCGGCATAATTGTGCGAGGCATCGGTCAGTCGCAATTCACTGCGCCGGGAAAACACAGCCGCCCGGGCCTGCAGCCAGCCGACGTCCGGTTCAATCCGCGACGCGTTGATGATCAGCAGAAAAACTTCCTCGCTCAACCGGTAGGCGTAGAGATCGTCAATGACTCCGCCGCGTTCGTTGGGCATCAGGGTGTATTGCCCCTCGCCGGGCGCGAGTCGGCGGATGTCGTTGGTGAGGATCGAATTGAGGAATTCGGCCGCCGCGGCGCCGCTGACGGTGACTTCGCCCATGTGGGAGATATCGAAAATGCCGGCGGCATTGCGGACCGCCAGATGTTCATCGGTAATGCTCGTGTACTGCACCGGCATTTCCCAGCCGCCGAATTCGATAAGCCGGCCGCCCAGGCTCTGATGCGCGGCGAAAAGACACGTGCGTTTCAGCATTCATTCAGCATGCCGGATTTCCGGGGAAGAAACAATTGGTAACAAACATTTGGCAAATTTTGCATCGCATTTGGCAATCCTGTCATAGCCATCCTGCCGGTTCCGGCGCAAAATCGGAATCCGATCAGACTGAAAAAGGCATGCACTCGATTCTAAACCGGCAACCGCTCAGCCCCAATGTCACGCGGCTGGATGTGAACGCACCGCGGATTGCCCAAATCCGGCAGCCGGGACAATTCGTCATCGTCCGACTCGCGGAAAATTCCGAGCGCATCCCGCTCACGATCGCGGACGCCAACCCGGCGACGGGAGCCATTACCCTCGTTATCCAGGCGGTGGGCAAAAGCACGCGCGAACTGGTGGCATTGAAGCCGGGCGACGCCATCCGGGACATTGTGGGCCCGCTGGGTCATGCCACGGAAATGATCGGCTCCGGCCGGGCGCTGTGCATCGGCGGCGGCGTCGGTACTGCCGTCGTCCATCCCATTGCCCGCGGCCTGCAGGAACGCGGCGTCCAGGTCACCAGCATCATAGGCGGCCGATCCCGGGAATGGGTCGTTTTTGAACCGGAACTCCGGCGGCTCGGCGAAGTCGTGGTTTGCACCGACGACGGCAGTTACGGACGCAAGGGTTTTGTCACGGACGCCGCGCGGGACATTCTGGGTGGCGGCGGCATCCAGATTGTTTACGCCGTGGGCCCGGTGCCGATGATGCGGGCGGTGGCGGCGCTGACGCGTCCGTTCGGGGTCCGCACCATCGTATCATTGAACCCGGTGATGATCGACGGCACGGGCATGTGCGGCGGCTGCCGGGTGACGGTGGGAAACCAGACCCGGTTTGCCTGCGTGGACGGCCCGGAGTTTGACGGTCACCAGGTGAATTTTGATGAATTGCTGGACCGGCTTTCAACCTATCGCGAGTTCGAGCAGCGCGCGCTCGCATGCGCGGAAGGCGCCTGCCGGCTGGGAATCGCAGTGGTGGAATCGTCGACGCGCTAATTTCTATCGCATCCGATATGCCGGAAAAAATTTCCACCAAACAACGGCTGCAAATCAGCCGGCAGAAGATGCCGGAACAGAAATCGGCCGCGCGGGCGGCGAACTTTGAAGAGGTCAACCTGGGTTTTACCGAACAACTGGCGTTGCTGGAGGCAGAGCGCTGCCTGCAATGCAAAGATCCGCGCTGCATGGCCGGTTGTCCGGTCGGCGTCCATATTTCAACGTTCATCGATTTGCTGGCTGCCGGCAAGATCGCCGAGGCGGCGCGAAGTTTGTTGTGCGACAACGCGCTGCCCGGAGTGACGGGCCGGGTTTGTCCGCAGGAAACCCAGTGCGAAATCGAGTGTGTTCGCGCCGCGAAAAGCCAGCCGGTGGGCATCGGTTACCTGGAACGATATGTGGCGGATTGGGCCCGGGCGCATCGCGACCAACTGGCATCGGCCCCGCCCGCGGCCAGCGGCCGGCGCGTGGCCATTGTCGGTTCCGGCCCGGCGGGTCTGACTGCCGCCGGTGAACTGGCGCGGCGGGGGCATGAGGTCATCATTTACGAAGCGTTGCACAAACCCGGCGGCGTGCTGGTTTACGGCATTCCGGAGTTCCGCCTGCCGAAAAAGATCGTGCAGCAGGAGGTGCAAAGGCTCGAGGAAGCCGGCGTAAAAATCGAATGCAACGTGGTCATTGGACGCACTTACACGGTGCCGGAGTTGCGCGAGCGGTTTGACGCCATTTTCATAGCCAACGGCGCGGGCCTGCCGGTTTTCATGGAGGTACCGGGCGAAAACCTGAAAGGGGTCTATTCTGCCAACGAATATCTCACCCGGGTGAACCTGATGGCGGCGTACCGGTTTCCCCAATCCGACACACCGGTGTTGCAGGGGAAATACGTAGCGGTGGTCGGGGGAGGCAACGTGGCCATGGACGCCGTGCGCACAGCCAAACGCCTCGGGGCCAGGGACGCCATGATCGTTTATCGCCGGACCGCCAAGGAACTGCCCGCCCGGGCCGAGGAGGTGCATCACGCCGGAGAAGAAGGCATCCGGTTTGAATTTCTGACCGCGCCGGTCGAAGTGGTGGGCAATGAAAAGCGCTGGGTGACCGGACTCAAATGCGTTCGGATGCAACTGGGAGCGCCGGACGCGTCGGGCCGTGCCCGGCCGGAACCAATCCCGGGATCGGAATTCATTCTCCCTTGCGACACCGTGGTGGTGGCCATCGGCACACGCGCCAATCCGCTGCTGACCGCGACCTGCCCGGAATTGAAATTAAACAAATACGGCAACCTTGTCGTGGATGAAAACGGCATGACCAATCTGCCGGGCGTTTTTGCCGGTGGCGACATCGTGCGCGGCGCCGCGACGGTCATTCTGGCGATGGGCGACGGCAAGCGGGCGGCAAAAGCGATGGATGAGTACCTGCAACGGGCCACTGCGGCCAAAGCGTAATGGCGGGTCGGCAGATCGCCGCATTTCCCAATAAAATGATAGAGGCGGCTCTCTGCCGAGGAGCCGCTACGCCAGTTTTGCGGAGGTCTCAATTCCTAAATCCCGTCAGTTTCCGAGTCGTTCCAGGACTTCCTGGGCCAGCAATTCATAGGCAGCCGCCCCGGTGCTGTATTTATCGTAGTGAATGATCGGTTTGCCGAAGCTCGGGGCCTCGGCGAGGCGGGTGCTGCGCGGAATCACCGTTTGAAAAACCCGGTCCCCCAGCTGGTTTCGCACTTCAGCGACAACTTCGTTGGAAAGTTTCGTCCGGCCGTCGAACATGGTCATGACCACGCCGAAAATGCCGAGTTGCGGATTCACGCCCGCGGCCTGCAACTGGCCAAGCACCCGGGTCATCATCGAAATCCCTTCGAGGGAATAGTACTCGCACTGGAGCGGCACGAGGATGCCGTCGCTGGCGGCGAACGCGTTCAGGGTGAGGATTCCCAGTGACGGCGGGCAATCGATCAGGACGACGTCAAAGCGCCGGCTTTCGCGGACCGGTTGCAGGGCATCGGCGAGCCGGTGGAGGTGATTTTCCATGCGGGCCAGTTCGAGATCGGCGGCGCACAGGTCCACCTCGCTGGGCACCAGGGTCAACCGTTCAAAAACAGTTTCGCGGGTTTTGTCCATCAGGCTGCCTTCGCCAAGGAGGACGCGATAGGCGCTGGCACCCTCGATTTTTTCGAGGCCGACACCGCTGGTGGCGTTGGCCTGGGGATCGAGATCAAACAGCAGGACGCGTTGTTTCAGGGTGGCGAGGCAGGCGGCCAGGTTGACGGCGGTGGTGGTTTTGCCCACGCCGCCTTTCTGGTTGGCTACGGCAATGACTTTGGTTGGCACCCGCCTGATTTAATGGCAAGTGCGGCGGGGATTCAAGCGCGCAACGCGTTTCTGCGGATCAATTGCCGGGGATGGTAAATCCGACCGGCTGGGCGAGCGGGTTGGGCTGGCCAAAATTTCCGGCTATCGGCTGAATGCTGAGGACGGGATTGGTGCTGGAAACGATGCCGATGGGTGAGGCGCTCTGCGATAAGGCAGCGGCGGGCGACAAAGCGGCGAATGAGGTGGTGTTGGCCGAGGCCGGCAACAGCGGTTCCGGCGCAAGGTCCGGGCGATCGGCGTAGATCATGCCCAGAAACAGTGCCAGGCAAAGTGCGCCGGCAAATCCACCCGCAAAAACCGGCTTTCCGTTCAAGAGTTGCAGCAGTTTCGCCAGCCAGGGAACCTGTTCCAGGCTCTCTTCCGAATAACGGGAGGCCTGGTTCCCGGAACGGATGCGTTGGACGACCAGGTCGGAAAATTGATTGAAATATCCGGGCGGCGGTACCTCGTGGCGTTTGAGAGCCAGCAACCGGCGCAACGACTCAAAATCGTTTTCGTGCTCGATCATAGTTACTTCAAATAGTCTGACAACAACGCCTGCATCTGCTGCCGGGCGTAAAACAGCCGCGAACGCACCGTCCCGATGTTGCAGTCCATGATTTTTGCAATTTCTTCATGAGACATACCCTGCACATCATGCAGAACCATAACCAATCTATGGGGTTCTGACAATTTAAGCATGGCGGCGTTCAATTTTTCCTGCAACTCGGACAAATTGACTTCCCGGCGCGGTGTTTGTTCGGAAATCAGGGCCACCAGATCGGGATTGTGCTCGGCGTTGAAATCCAGGTCATTCAGGCTCATCTGAATCCGGTTCTTGCGTTGCTTGAGAAAATTGATGGTCTTGTTGACTGCAATCCGGTACAGCCAGGTATAAAAACTCGAGCCGCCTTTGAAGGATTTCAGGGCATGAAAGGCCTTGATGAAGGATTCCTGGGCCAGGTCATTGGCGTCCTCATGATTGGCCGTCATGTGGTAGATGGTCGCATAAATCCGCTCCTGATAACGTTTCACCAGGTCGTCGTAGGCTGCCAGATCACCCCGCCGGGCCCGCTGCACCAGCACGCCTTCATCCACCGGCGCGGGTGATTCGGAGCCATCCGTGCGTGTGACTGGAGCGGACATAATCATGATCGACTCAGGTACAAACCGCCAAACCGCCGGTTTGTTGCGCCAAAAAATCTGCCAAACCGAACAGTCCGGCGCGGCCGGCGGATTCGGGAAGAACCCGCAAGGCGCGGCGTGCCTGCTCCAAATAACGGACAATGACACCCCGGGACGGCCCAAAGGTTTCATAACGGGCAAGCAATTCGTTCATCGAGGCGAAGTTTTCCGGCTGCCAGCTTTCCACCAACTGCTCCAGCCGTGTCCGGTCCACAGCCGTGGCGCGTTCCCAGGCCAGCAACACCGGCCAGGTCAATTTGCCCTTGGCCAGGTCCGTGCCCAGTGATTTGCCGGCGGAAGTCTCCGACCCGAACAAATCCACACAATCGTCATAAACCTGGTAGGCGATGCCGAAAGCGGTGCCGAATTGGCGCAGCGCCGCGCGCTGTTCCGGTGTCGCTCCGCTCAAAAAAGCCGCCAGATCGCACGACAGGGTGAACAACTCACCCGTCTTCATTTCGATCACCCGGAAATATTCGCGGCGTGAAACCGGGAATTTACGGCGATGTTGCGTCTGAAGGATTTCGCCGGAACAAACCGTGTTGGTGGCCATGGCCACGGCCCGGCAGACCTCCGGCGTCGGAAAGCCGGCCGCCAGTTTCAACGCCTGGGCAAACAGGCAGTCGCCGAACAACACGGCGATTTCATTCCCCCAGTTGGCCGCCAGCGTGGGCTGGTCGCGGCGGATTTCCGCCTCATCCATCACATCGTCGTGCACCAGGGTGGCCAGATGTACCATTTCGATGATGACCGCCGCCGTGACGTGCGCCTCGGCCAGTTCGCCCAGCGTCCCGGCTGACAGCGCCACGATGGTGGGGCGCAAATGTTTTCCACCGCCGTTGAGAGCGTATTGGGCATAGGGAACGATTTGTGGATCAAAATCGTTGACCTGCCGGATCAATTGTTCCGAAACCGCCCGGAGAAACGGTTCCACCGGTTCCACGATCTGTTTCCAGGAACGATTCGAGTTGGCATCCGGCGAGCTTGCCGCCTTTGCACTCGCCACCTTTGATTCAACAGCCAGCATTCGCTTCCGAATTTAAGGTTCTTTGGGCCGCTAGTCAAACCTGTAAGTTTTTTGCGCCGCCAAAGACAAAAAAGCGCGGACGGTGGGCCATTCAGTCAATCTTCTGCTGTGTTGTCCGTGCGTGTTGACTCACGGATAAATGTTACCCGGGGCAGAGGTCAGTCATGACAACGTTGCCTCAGGTTGGAGGTTACATTTGGCAGTGAAGAACAGGCGCAGTTTTTGTTCAATGTTTTTCTTAAGGATA
>Ga0335078_10000159_pt1 | contig 113387 bp, 102 predicted proteins | sample Lox_Sample_32_FD_206711 | JGI IMG/M metagenome (GOLD analysis project Ga0335078, IMG submission 206711) | Soil microbial communities from Loxahatchee National Wildlife Refuge, Florida, United States - Lox_Sample_3.2 | ecosystem: Environmental > Terrestrial > Soil > Wetlands | place: USA... | reverse complement strand
GGCGGCGGCCAGCATCGCGAACACCGCGGGCACCGACTCCTGGCTGGCCAGGCTGGTGCCGACCAGCGTGTACACGGCGTCGATGGCGGCCTGCGGGTCCAGGCCGGCGGTCAGCCTGGCGGCCCAGCCGATCCGCGCCGCGACGTCGGCCGCCGCGACCCAGTACCCGCGGCCGGCCGCCTGGCCCGCCGCGGCGATCGCGGCGCCGGTCGCCTCGGGCACGCTCGCGCCGGCCACCCCCGCGCTGACCGCCGCGGCGATCGCGGCCGCGCCGGCCAGCGCCACCCCGGTGTGGTGGGTGACCCGGCTCGCCGCCACCACCCGGTCGACCAGCTGGCCCAGGTCGTCGCCCGGGGTGGCCACGCCGACCGGGGTGATCCGCATGGCCGCGCCGTTGGTCGTGCCGAACCGGCCCGCCTCGGCCACGTCCGACCCGTCCAGCAGCGCGGCCAGCGCCCGCCTGGTGGACGGGCCGAGCAGGCTCCCCCGGCCGCGGGCCCGCATCTGCTCTTCCCAGCCGAGCAGCCGCCGGGCGAACTCGGTCTCGTCCACCACCCCACGGCCCTCGATGATCAGCCCGGCCAGCAGCAGGGCCTGCTCCGTGTCGTCGGTGACCGTGCCCGCGGGCAGCCCGGCGGCCAGCGGCTGGTCTGGCGGTCCCGGCTGGAACGAGTCGAGCAGCGGCCCGTACCGGGCCACGATCTCGGCCCGGGGCAGCGACTCGGTGGGCATGCCGAGCGCGTCGCCCACCGCCAGCCCGTACAGCGCGCCCGCGGCCCGCTGCTGCTGGCTGGTCATCCGCTGGGCGGATCGCCCAGCACGTCGGCCAGGCTGACCACCTCGATCAGCGGCGCGTACAGCTGCATGATGTCCAGCGCCTCCCGGTGACTCTCGTCGGTCAGGCCGGCGCACGCCTCCCCGACGACCTGGACCGCGACCCCGGCGTCGGCCGCGGCTACCGCGGTGGACAGCACGCAGCAGTCGGTCGACACCCCGGCCAGCACCAGCGGACCGCCGCCGGCCCGCTCGACCCGGCTGGCCAGTGCTGGGCCCCACTTGCTGAACGTGGTCACGTCGATGGTCTCCCCGGCCCGGGGGGCGAGCTCGTCCACCAGCTGGTAGATGGGGGCATGCGGCGGCTGCAGCGCGAACGGCCACATCTCGTAGTAGCGCTGCCAGATCCCCCGCGGCTGGTCCGGGGCGACGAAGCGGGTAAACACCACGTTCGGCTGGAACGCCTCGGCCAGCTGCGCGGCTGGCCCGACGACCTCGGCGAAGCGGGGGGTAAGCCAAGGGATGCCCGGCTCGGCGAACACCCGCTGCATGTCGATGACGGCCAGGCAGCCGCCGGGCCTGGTCACGCGGCCACCCTCACGCAGCCGCCGGGGATGCCAGCGCGGGCCGGGATTCCTGGGACCGGACCGGTGCGTTGTCCAGCGCCCAGGCCGCGATGAACCCGAGCACCAGCGCCACCAGGACGCCCAGGTTGGCGGACGCCCAGGCGCCGGACTTACCGCCCAGGCCGAACGGGCCGAGCAGGTAGCCCTGCCAGGTGAGCCAGCTGGCGTAGGTATTGGTGACCAGCCCCCAGCCGATCGCGGTGCCGCCCACGATGATGGCCAGCGGGGCGAACCGGACGTCACCGTACCGGCCCCGCCGGTCGTACAGCTCGGGCTCGGAGTAGTCCTTGTGCCGCAGCATGATGTCGGCCAGCATGATGCCGCACCAGGCGGCGATGGGCACGCCCAGGGTGATCAGGAAGCCCTCGAACTGGGGCAGGAAGTTGTGCGCCACGAACACCACGTAGATCGTGCCGAGGATCATCACCGTGCCGTCGATGAGCGCGGCGGCGTAGCGCGGGATGCGCAGCCCGAGCGTGAGCAGCGACAGGCCTGACGAGTAGATGTCCAGCACCGAACCGCCGACCAGGCCGAGCACGGCCACGATCGCGAACGGGACCAGGAACCAGGTGGGCAGCAGGCTGGTCAGCGCGCCGATCGGGTCGGCGGCGATCGCGCTGCTCAGCTTCGCGGACGAGCCGGCCAGCAGCAGCCCGAAGATGAGCAGGAAGACCGGCGCGACGGACGAGCCGAACGTGGTCCAGAAGATCACCCCCTTGGTCGAGGACCGCCGCGGCAGATACCTGGAATAGTCGGCGGCGGCGTTCACCCAGCCCAGGCCGAAACCGGTCATCACGAACACCAGCGCGCCGATGAACTTCTGCGCCGATCCCGCCGGGATGGCTGACACCGTGGTCCAGTGGATCTTGTCCGCCACCAGCGCGATGAACACCACGGTCAGGATCCCGGTCACCCAGGTAATCACCGTCTGCATCCGCATGATCAGGTCGAAGCCCATCACGCCGCCGATCACGGTCAGCGCGCTGACCACGATCAGCGCGACCACCTTGACCGCGGTGCCGCCGCCCCAGCCCAGCCGCTCGAACACCGTCGCGGTGGCCAGCGTGGCCAGGATGATCAGCACGGTCTCCCAGCCCACCGTGAGCAGCCAGGAGATCAGCGACGGCAGCTTGTTGCCACGCACCCCGAACGCGGCCCGGCCGAGCACCATGGTCGGCGCCGAGCCGCGTTTGCCCGCCACCGCGATGAACCCGCAGAGCAGGAACGAGACGATGATGCCGATCAGCCCGAGGATGACGGCCTGCCAGAACGAAACCCCGAAGTCCAGCACGAACGCGCCGTAGCCCAGGCCGAGGACGGAGACGTTGGCCGCGAACCACGGCCAGAACAGATCCCGGGGATGGCCCTTCCGCTCCGCGTCGGAGATCACGTTGATCCCGTTCGCCTCGATCTGCATCGGCCGCAGCTCGGCGCCAGCTGGCGTACCAGCTGGTGACCCAGCGCCCGGTGCGTGACTGTCCGCCATGTCGAGCCCCTTCAGGCGAGAAATACTGGGGGAAAGAGGTCCTGGCCCAGCGCCCGGCGGCGGCGCCAGGCGGCCAGCGCGGCGAGCGCCCCCGCCATCACTGCCCCGGCCGCCACCAGCACCGCGGCCGCGGCGGCCGCGCGCTTCGCGTCCGGCGATCCCCTGGCCGCGAACGCCCAGGCCGCCGCCTGGCGCTGGCCCGCCCTACCGGGAGCGTCCGTGGCCTGGGCCATCAGCAGCTGCTCCACGTTGCCCGCGAACTCCTCCACCAGGCGCTGCCCGACGTCGCCGATCGCGCCCGGGGCGTACTCGGCGACCGCACCGCGAAGCATCAGGTCCGCGCTGATCAGCACCCGGGTCGTGACGCCGTGCGGTTCGACCCGGAGCCGCACGTCCGCGACGGCGCTGCCCTGGCCGCTGCGTTCCTGCCCCGAGGCGTGCAGCATCGCGGTGCCGGCCGCCCGGTCGGCCGCGTCGAGATGCACGGTGCCTGCGTAGACCGCGTTCACCGGGCCGATCCGGAGCTGGATCTCGCCAGCGTAGGTCCCCTCGGCGACCTCGCCGATCAGCCGGCTGCCCGGCAGGCACGCGGCCACCTTGCCGGCGTCCAGGAGGGCGTCGAGAACCTCGGAGGCAGGCCGGCCGATGCGGATCGCGCTGGTCAGCTGCACGGCTGCGTCCCCAGGCGCGCTGCGCCGTGGCGGGTGGCCCAGTTACTGGCGCCGGTGACCAGAGCCACTTCCCCGCCTGGCTGCAGATCCACCGCCGACCCCTTCCCAACTGGCCGCCCGCGCGTTCGCGGGGCCGCCTGCGCTTGCGCATGGCCGCCCGCGCGCTTGCGCGATGGTAATACCAAGTATCAGGAAGGGGAAGGCTGCTGCCCGGCCCTGCCTGACCCAGTCCATCCCCTCCATAGTCCCTTGCTGGCGGTGCTTCACGCCGCGCCGCCCCCGTGATGTTGGCCACTGACCTCCCGCCTGACACCTCGCTCCGGGACGGCGAGGCGTGCGGGGCCATGCTGGCGAGCGGGCGGCCTCGTCCATGACGCCAGGCTCGTCCATGACGCCAGGCTCGTCCATGACGCCAGGCTCGTCCATGACGCCAGGCTCAGCCTGGTCCACGGTGAGGTGATCTCATCGCGGCCGGGCCGGATTGACCTGCCCAACGGCTGCCGAGGGTAGCTTTGGCGCCGTGGCTGCGAAGGTTGCGGTGCGACGCGCCAGGGTGCGGGCGAATGATCTTGACTTTGGGCTGATCGAGGCCGGGTCGGGACCACTGGCGCTGTGCCTGCACGGATTCCCCGGGGCCCCCACCAGCCCGTCCTCGGCGGCGGGCCGGTACGCAGCCGAACAGCAGGCGGCCTTGGATCAGGCGCCCCAGCCCACCCTCTATCTGCACGGGGCCACCGACGGCTGCGTCCGGGCGGACCTGGCCCGCGGCGCGGAACTTCTCCTCGCCCCGTCTTCGCGCATGCTGGTCATTGAGGACGCGGGCCATTTCCTGCATCTGGAGAAACCCACTGAGGTGAACGACCACATTCTCGCCTGGGTCAGCTAGCGCCAACCGCTACTCGCTCAGCTGTGCTGACTGCCACCGCGGGCGGCTGGGCTGAGCTGGTCTTGGGTCTGGCTGGGTTCCAGCCCGGGACCGATCCCCCCGGCAGCACGTAGAACCTGAAGTACAGCACCTTTGCGGCGCCCCGGCCGTTGACGTAGAAGTCGGCCATCTTCCGGTACGACCGCTGGCCGTCGTGCGCGACGATGTCCTGGAGGCGCACCCTGACCGGGTACTCGGTCGGCTTCCAGCTGGAGACCGGCCCTCGCTGTGGCCAGTAGAGATCGAGCCTGCCTGCCGCCCAGGCCCGCGGGGCACCCCAGTTGTGCCAGGCCAGGTGCTCGATGACCGGTGCTCCGCCCATGCCCACGTAGATGCGGTCTGGGTGGGCGACCATTCCGGACCAGCCGACCACGTTGGGCTGCACCCGCACCGGGGCGGCGGCGGTGCTGGCCGGGCGCGCCGCAGCCGGGTGGCCGCCCGGGTGGGGCGACCCGCACGCAGCCAGCCCGCCGGCGGCAACGGCGGCGGCGATGACGCACAGGACCCTGGATGTGCCGGTCAACTGGTGGTTCACCCCCGTCCCCTCCAAGGACACGCCCTGCCGCCGCGCAGCGCAAGAGGCGGACGGCCGGCCCGGCGCCTGCCCGGCACCCAGCACGACCAGGTTCAACATCAGCCGAGCCGTGCTGATGGCCCGGACGTGCGATGGCGGCCCACTCGCTGGCTGCGCGGCCGCCAGCCCGATCCCCGTCCACCCCACCCGATACTGGGTGGCTAGGTCACTTGTACCCGCATGCGGTACGACGGATTCCTGGCGGGGACGGTTCGCCGGGTGGCCGGGCGTGACGCCCGGCCACCCGGCCCGCCTGCCGTGGCCTTTTCATGCCCTTCGATGACCCTTTTCATGGCCTTCGATGACATTGCGGCCAGGGCCTTCTGGCGGTTAGCCGCCACGCTGAGCCTGACGGCCAGGGTCGGGCTGAAGGCCGGGGTCAGGGTTACGGCGCGTAGCTGCGGAGCACGCCGTCCAGCCCAGCCACGTAGAAGGCCCCCTGGGATACGGCCGGCGAACCCCAGAAGCCCCTCGTGCTGGGCTGCTGTGTCCAGACGGTGGCACCGGTGGCCAGGTTGAGCGCGTAGAGATGGCCGGTGGTGTCCCCGATCAGCAGCACCTGCCGCCCCGACGGCCCGGTGACCGCGGGAGAGGCAAAGAACGTCGCCGCGGGCAGCACATGCCAGATCTGGGTTCCGGTGACGGCACTCAGCGCGTACACCCCCGTGTCCGAGCCGACGTAGACCCGGCCGCCGACCAGCGCTGTCCCGGACAGGTCGCCGTTCGTCCCGACGGCGAGAGGATGCTTCCAGATCAGCGTGCCGGTCGTCAGGTTGAGGGCGTACGTGACCTTGTCCTTGGCCGTCACGTAGACGACGCCGCCGGCGAAGCCGTTCCGCCCGGGCGGGGAAATGGTCGGCGGCGCCCCGACGTCGGCGTCCTTCTCGGCGCTGGTCCGGTAGCGCCAGACCAGCGCGCCCGTCCTGGCGTTGAGCGCGTACACCGAGTCGTCACGGTCCTTGCTGCCGAACACCACCAACGGCACGCCGTTCGCGCCGGTGCCATAGGCAGGCGGCGACCAGCTGCCACCGGGGGAGACCGCGAACCCGGTGAACTCCCAGTCCTTGGCGCAGCCGCCGTGCCTGTTACCCGGGCCGTAGACGGCCCATTCCGCACCCGGGGCACCTCCTGGGATGGTGCCGTCGTAGACCACCGGCCCCGACCCGTCGGCCGCATTGGTCACGACCGGAGAGGCCAGGATGGGCGCGCCGGTGCTGAACGAGCACATCAGCGCGCCGGTCGCAGCATTCACCGCGTAGAGGGTGCCGGCGGTGGTGCCGGCGTACACCACGCCGCCGTACACCGCGGGCGACGTCTCGACCACACCCGACGCGACCTTGAACGTCCATACCGGGGAGCCACCGCCCGCTGGGTAGGCATACAGGTGGTTATTACCGCCCGCGTAGACGAGGGCCCGGCCGAGTGCGGCGACGGTGGCCACGGCGGGCGAGGTGAAGCTGGGGGTGCCGAGCGGCGCGGTCCACCTGGCCGTCAGCGAGTGCGCGGTGCTGGTGCTGATCGCCGTCTCTGCCGAGACGCCGTAATGGGTGGGGCCGGCCCGGAACATCGGCCAGTTGGAGAACGTGGCGCTGAGCGGATCGTGCCCTTCGCCCCGGCGCCGGTAGCTGTGCCATGCCGGGTGCGATGCTGGCACCGCGGCGGCGTGGGGGTGGCCCGTACTGGTGGCCGCCGCGGCGGCGCCCGCCGCGGCGAGGCCCGCCACCGTCACCGCCCCGGCCAGGGCGGCGCCTGCCGCGGCTGTGGCCAGGGCAGGCCTGAACTGAATTAATTTGGACATGAGCATCCTCCTCGCGAGGGTTTACCGGGCGCCGCGGGCCAGCCATTGGCGCTCCGGGCACCACCCTCCCGGTGCCCGGCCTAGGGGTGTTAGCTGTGGACCGCGCACTGTCCGGTTCTGGGTGATCGTGGACAATAAGCTGCGAATTCCGGCAGGAATCGAGCATTGTTCACGCTCCGGTCATGACGCGGCAGGTGGAGGGGCTGACAGCGTACTACCGATGCCCGGCTCAGCAATTGAATGTTGTAAATTTTTCGGCTTGCATGCACATCAAAGTTCATTTCATGAACAGCCTGGTCAGGACGCAAGTCGCCGATACGGAGCGGGTTCGCCGAATCAGGTCGCAGAATTGCGACCCTAAACGGATTGACTCGGGCACACCAGCACATCCCGGAACTAATCACAATTACTGCACCGGAATGGATGAAGGGCCCTTTAAGGGCTCGGGCCAGCTGGGTGCCGACGCGGTGCGGAATGAGGCGTACGGCTTCGTCATCGAGCATCTGCCGGACCCCGGTGGCTGGACAGGGAGAGCGGCCCCGCTGCGCAGCGGCGGATTCCCGTCGCTCATAGCGAAACCCGCTCACCGGCTGGCCGCCCGGCCTGGGTGGCTCATAGGTTGGCAGCTATGGACGCGGCGACACCCGGGACCGGCTCAGCGGGTACTCGATGACCAGCTGGCTCGGCCGGCTCTCCCCCCGGCGCCGGATCTTCGTCCTCAGCCTGGGCACGCTCCTGGCCGTGGTGCTGGCCGTCGTGGTGGTGGTTACGGTCCAGGCGGCCAGCGGCAGCGGCCAGGCCCGCGGGGCGCGGGGCTTCCCCGCGCAGAACCGGCCGGGCCCGGTGCTGCTCGTGCCCGGGTATGGCGGCAACCGGGCGTCGCTGCTGATGCTGGCCGGCCGGATCCGGGCTACCGGCCGCCACGCCATCGTGCTGCACCTGCCCGGCAACGGCACGGGCAGCCTGGTCACCGACGCCAGTGTGCTCAACGCGGCGGTCACCCGGGCGCTGCGTGGCGGTGCGCCCTCGGTGGACGTGATCGGTTACTCGGCGGGCGGGGTCACGGCGCTGCTGTGGGCGCGTCACGACGGCGGCGGGCACAAGGCCCGCCGGGTGGTTACCCTGGGTTCCCCGTTCCACGGCGCCAACCTGGCCTCGGCGGCCGAAGCGTTCCTGCCCGGGGCCTGCCCGGCGGCCTGCCAGCAGCTGGCTCCGGGCAGCAGCCTGCTCCGCCAGCTCGATGCCAGCGCGGTGCCCGCCCATCCGCGCTGGATGTCTCTGTGGACGACTGACGACCAGACGGTCACCCCGCCCGACTCGGCCCGCCTGACGGGCGCGCTCAACGTGCCGATCCAGTCGGTGTGCCCGGCCCAGCAGGTCAGCCACGCCCAGCTGCCGACCGACCCGTCAGTCACCGCGATCGTGCTGCAGGCGATCGGCGCGGGCCCGGTGCACCGGCCCACCGCCGCCGACTGCCGTGGCTAACCCCGTACCGGGGCTGACCGGCCGCCCTCAGCCGGTCAGCTGGTGATGTCCTTGGTAGCGAAGTGCGCCCACGCCGCAGCCAGGAACACCAGCACGTACGCGCCCTGGACGGCGTAGCCGCGCTCGATGTTCCGCCACACGATCGGGTCGCGGAAGAAGTCGATCCAGGCCAGCCAGTACCGGGTCGGCAGGTAGGGATTGACCGCCGCGGCCGCGTTGAGCGTGACCAGCACCTCGCTGGTGATCAGCGCGGCCAGCGCGCCGAGCGCCGCGCCGAGAGCGGAATCGGTGATGGTGGACAGGAACAGCGCGATCGCACCCACGCCGAGCATGGACACCCCGATGAATGACACCGCGCCCAGCGTGCGCAGCGCGATGTCGAGCGGGCTCAGCCCGGTCCCGGACAGCGAGGTCGCGGCGATGTTGGAGGTGGTCAGGCCGCCCGGGGTGGCTGCCACCGGCTGCGAGCCGAACAGCAGGATCCCGGTCAGGTAGGCGGTCCCCGCGACCAGCACCACCGCCGCCAGCGTGTACACCACCAGCGTGACCAGCTTGGCCGCCAGCAGCCGGGTCCGGCCGACCGGCCGGGCCAGCAGGTAGCGCAGCGTGCCAGCAGTGGCCTCCCCGGCGATGGAGTCGCCCGCGACCACGGCCACGGCCACCGGCAGGAAGATCGGCAGCACAATGGCGAGCGCCGCCGCCGGGTACAGCGACCCGCTGGACAGCACCGCGGACAGCAGGGCCGGCCCCTGGCCGGGCGGCGGGGCCAGGTGGGTGACCGCGACGAACACGGCTACCAGCACCGGCAGCCCGCACAGCAGCGCGATGCTGACCCAGCTGCGCGGCCGCCGCACCAGTTTCGCCAGCTCAACTCGGATCATCGGCCGTCACTGCTCCACGATGTCGTCACCCGCCTGCGCGGGATGACCGGCCTGCGCGGGAAGACCAGCCTGCGCGGGATGACCAGCCTGCGCGGGATGGCCAGCCTGCGCGGGATGAGCGGGCTCAGTGGGCTCGCGGGCGGCGCCGAACCGGTCGGCGCCTGACCCGGTGACCGACAGGACGACATCCTCCAGCGTGCGCCGCTCGGCGGTGATCCCGCTGACCCGGATCCCCGCCGCGACCAGCCTGCTGTTCAGCGCGGCCGTGTCCGGGTCGGCGACCAGCAGCCGGCCAGACCCGGTGTCGGCCTGCTCGACCCGGCCGTCCAGCAGCTGCCTTGCCCGGTCGGCATCCGGGGTGTGGATGATCGACCGGCCGGTCAGCTTGCGCAGCGCGGCGAGGTCGTCCTGCTCGACCAGCCGACCCTGATCCACGATGCCGACCCTGGTGCACAGCTGCTCGACCTCGGCCAGCTGATGGCTGGACAGGAACACGGTGGTGCCCGCCTGGTTCAGCTCGACGAGCAGGTCCCTGACCTCGCGGATGCCCTGCGGGTCTAGGCCGTTCGTCGGCTCGTCCAGGATCAGCAGCCGGGGGGAGCGCAGCAGCGCGGCGGCCAGCCCCAGCCGCTGCCGCATGCCCAGCGAGTACCGCTTGACTGGGCGGTTGTCGATGCCACCCAGGCCGACCCGGTCCAGGGTGTCGGCGATCCGCTGCCGCCGGGTACGCCGGCCGCCCGACCGGCCGGCCGCATCGATCAGCGCCAGGTTGGCCCGCCCGGACAGGTGGCCATAGGCGGCCGGGCCTTCCACCAGCGAGCCGATCGCGGGCAGCACCTCGGCCACCCGGCCCGGCACCGGCTGGCCCAGCACCGCGATCTCGCCGCTGGTCGCGTACACCAGGCCGAGCAGCATGCGGACCACGGTCGTCTTGCCTGAGCCGTTCGGCCCGAGAAAGCCGTACCGGTCGCCCTCCCGCACGTCGAGGTCGACCTGGTCGACGACCAGCAGATGGCCGTACCGCTTGGTCAGTGCCCTGGTGGCAATCATCGGTGGACCCTGAACCTCAGCCTCGACAAGTCGGTGACCAGATCGCTGGCGGCGCTGCGCAGCAGGGCCGGGGTCACCACCCCGGCGAACAGGAACGTCGCGTGGTGGAAGCCGGCCCTGACCATCAGAACGTTGATGAGCGGCGTCCGGATCAGCACGCCCGTGGTCTTCGCGGTGAGCGGGACCGTGTCCGCGCCCGCCTGGATGGCCGCCTTCTGCGCGTCATCGCCGATGCTGGTGGGCAGCGGGAGCAGCACCAGCCGGGAGAACCCGGTGCCGTACACGGCGATGCCGGGCGGGCTGCCCGGAATCGTGACGTGGCCGAGCCCGGCCAGCGCGGTCGGGAACGGGGTGCCGTCATGGTCCCCGTCACCGTCCCCGTTCAGCACGCCGTTCACGTCGGGCAGCCGGGTGGTGGTGATGCCGAGCTGCGGGGCGGGGTGCGGGATCACCGCCCTCAGCCCCGGGTCGGCCTGGGTCAGCTCCAGCAGCGTGCTGGTCAGCACCGGCGCGGCCGATCCCTTCGCGCTGATCTGGACCTCGACCGGCAGCCCGGTGTGCGGGTCGGCCCAGATGTCGATCGCGCCGATTGTGGTCGCCGGGCTGGCCGGGACCAGCCGCAGGCCGGCCGCGGCCACGCCCGCCACCCGCCTGGTCGGCAGCCGCGTGTAGTGATCGCCAGCCCCGGCCGTGTGCAGCAGCCGGACGGCCAGCGCGGGCGGCAGCAGGTCGGCGGCCCGCGGCAGCCGCACCGGCTGCGCCCCGGTGACCTGAGTGAGCAGGTTGCTCCCGTAGGTCCACAGGTAGGTCACCCCGCCGTCGGTGTAGGTGTCGTCCTCCCCGCTGCCGGTGACCACGTCGGCCCGCCAGTAGGCGGGCGACTCGTACCACACGTACTGGTCGGTGGTGCCGTCCAGCAGGTTGCTGACGTCGCGCAGGTCCGGCAGCTGGGGCAGGCCGAGGTTGACCGTGCTTTCCGCGTACCCCTGGTAAGGGCGGCTGGCCGAGTCCAGGATGCGGGTGCGCAGGCTGGCCGCGCTGATCGTCGAGGCGGGCACCGGGAGCGCCGCGATCACCGCGGGAACCGCGCAGAGGGCCACGGTCCCGGACAGCACCAGCGACCACCGGCGCCACGCCCTCCGGGGAAGCCACGCCACCAGTCCACGGTACGTCTCGGCTGCCGCCCCGGTACACCAGGCCCACGCTCTTCCTCTGCTGCCAGCAGATTGCCTTGGCCCGGCGGCGGGGCGGCACCGATGGTGGATGGCGTGGCCCGACCCGGAGCCCCGACCCGAAAGCAGGGAGATCATGCCGACTGCCGTCGCCGAACCCGCCGCCATGGCCGCCACCCTCGATGAACAGCTGCTCGGCCGGCTGCTCTACCAGCGCATCATCGTGCTGGGCAGCGAGGTCGACGACCGGGTGGCCAACCGGCTCTGCGCCCAGCTGCTGCTGCTGTCCGCCGAGGACTCGCGCAGCGATATCAGTCTGTACATCAACTCGCCCGGCGGCTCGGTCAGCGCCGGGCTGGCCATCTACGACACGATGCGGCTGATCCCCAACGACGTCAGCACGCTGGCCATGGGCCTGGCCGCGAGCATGGGGCAGTTCCTGCTGTGCGCGGGAACCCCGGGCAAGCGGTACAGCCTGCCGCACGCCCAGGTGCTGCTGCACCAGGGCTCGGCCGGCTTCGGCGGCACCGCGGCCGACATCGAGATCTACGCTGGCCAGCTGGAGCGGACCAGCACCACGATGATCGGGCTGATTGCCCGGCACACCGGGCAGCCGGTGGAACGCGTCGAGCAGGACAGCCAGCGGGACCGCTGGTTCACCCCGGAGGAGGCCCGCGACTACGGGATGATCGACCAGATCGTGGAGCAGCTGGATGACGTGCGGCCTACGGTGTCCGGCCGGAAGGCGGGGCTGTGATCATGAGCCAGTACACGATCCCCACCGTGGTGGAGCGGACCCCGCTCGGCGAGCGGGCCTTCGACATCTACTCGCATCTGCTGGGCGAGCGCATCGTGTTCCTCGGCACCGAGATCGACGACGGCGTCGCCAACGTTGTCATCGCCCAGCTGCTGCACCTCGAAGCGGCCAGCCCTGACCTTGAGATAAGCCTGTACATCAACTCCCCCGGTGGCTCGTACAGCGCGCTGACCGCGATCTACGACACCATGCAGTACATCGGCCCGGACGTCGCCACGATCTGCGTCGGGCAGGCCGCGTCGGCGGCCGCAGTACTGCTGGCGGCCGGGGCACCCGGCCGGCGGGCCGTGCTGGGGCACGCCCGGGTGCTGCTGCACCAGCCGTCCAGCCAAGCCCAGGGAGCCCTGCCGGATCTGGCCGTCCAGGCCAAGGAGGTGGCGCGGACCCGGGCCGAGGTCGAGGCGATCCTCAGCCGGCACACCGGCCATCCGGTCAGCAAGATCCGCAGCGACACCGACCGGAACAAGACCTTCAGCGCCCAGGAGGCCGTCGATTATGGCCTGGCCGACGAGGTCATCACCAGCCGCGCGGTGACCCCGGCGCTGACCGGCTGACCAAGATGACCGGCTGACCAAGATGACCGGCTGATCAGGCCGCCAGCTGGCACACGGCGTCGCCGGGACCACTGGCCTGTGGCCGGGCCCGGCGGCTCTGGAACGTCCCGAGCCGGATCACCGTGGCCTCCCGGGCCTGGTCCTCGGCCAGGTCGCGGCCGGCCCCGGCCAGCAGGTCGGACAGGTCGAGCCGCAGTGCCGCGCAGATCGCGGCCAGGACTTCGGACGAGGCCTCCTTGCGGCCGCGCTCCACCTCGGACAGGTAGGGCATGGAAACCCGGGCCGCGCGGGCCACGTCGGCCAGCGTCCGGCCCTGGGCCAGCCGGGTCCGGCGCAGCACGTCGCCGATCACCGTGCGGAGCAGCCGCCGCGGCCGCCGCGGGGCCGGCCCGTGGCCGATCTTGACCGGACCGTCCATAGCCGCCGCCCTCCGTGGCTGAACCGCCGACCCGTCGTCCGGGTCCACCGCCGACCCGTTGCCGGGCCCAGGTCAGGCCACGGTACCCAGCCCCGCCCGGCCCGGGAAGGCATTTTCGCAGCGGGCGAAAGGCCACCCGCCCCAGGCCCAGCCCGTCACATCTGGACGTCCCACACCAGCCGGCCAGGCCCGGCCCCCAGGCCCGGCCCCACACCCGGCCACCCCACACCCGGCCGCCCCGGCCGCGGTCAGGTCAGCACCCGGGCGGTGAACTTCCGCATCGCGGCCCAGGCGAGCAGACCGGTCCCGCCGACCAGCACGGACAGGAACGCCCACGCGGGCATGTGGCCGACCTGGGGGGTGAGCGCGGCACGCAGTCCCTCGCTGGCGTACACCATGGGATTGGCCAGCACCGCGATCTGCAGCCAGCGGATGCTGTGCAGCGCGGACCACGGGTAGTAGACGCAGCCGAGCATGGTCATCGGCAGCAACACGAGCGCGAACAGCACCTGGATCTTCTGCGGGTCGATGAGGGTGCCGAGCAGCAGCCCGCCGGAGGCGGCCAGCAGCGAGCTGGCCACCAGCACGAGCACCAGCATCGGCCAGCTGGCCACGTGCACCTCAGGCGCCTGGCCCCGGGCATGGATGAGCAGCACGGCCGGGAACACCAGCAGCCCCCCGATCAGCGCCTGCAGCCCGGCCGCGGCGATCTTTTCCACCGCGAGCATCGGGATGGGCAGCGGGGCCAGCGCCCGGTCGGTGATCGAGCGCTGCCAGGACAGCTCCATCATCAGCGGGAAGATCACCGCCATCATGCCCTGCATGATGATCGACGAGGCGACCAGGCCGGGCACCAGGATCGTGGAGAACGTCGGAAGGCCACGCACCCGCGCGAACATGCCGACCCCGCTGCCCGCCCCGATCTTCGGCAGCACGTAGGCGAACACGAACACGAACAGCAACGGCTGGAGGATCACCCGGATGAAGGTGGACACGAAGTTCTTTCGCATCACCCGCACCTCGCGGGCCATCATCGCGACGAAGGTCTGGGCCACGGTGGGCCGCAGCCGGGCGGCGGTGGCCGCCGGGACCGTCTCAGTGCTCACTCCCGGTACTCCCGTCCGGTCAGGTTGAGAAACGCACTCTCCAGGCTGGGTGGCAGCTGCGCGGCATCGCTGACCGTCACCCCGGCGGTGGCCCCGGTACTGACCAGCTCGCCAAGCACGCCGCGTGGCTCGCGGGCGAACACCCGGACCTGGCCGCCGGTGATCTCGACCTTGCTCACCCCGGGCCGGGCCCGCAGCGCGCCCACCCCGGCGGGGGCGGCGCCGTCGTAGGTCACGGTGATCACGGTGTCCGCGCCGGCCGAGTTCTTCAGCTCGGCCACCGTGCCGCTGGCCAGCACCTTCCCGTGGTCGATCACGGCGACCCGGTCGCACATCCGCTCGGCTTCCTCCATGTAATGCGTGGTGAGGAGGATGGTCTGGCCGCCCTGCTGCAGCTCACGAAGCAGATCCCACAGGTTCACCCGGGTCTGCGGGTCCAGCCCGGCGGTCGGCTCGTCGAGGAACAGCACCTCGGGGTGATGAACCAGCGCCCGGCAGATCATCAGCCGTTTGGCCTGGCCACCGGACAGCTCGAACGGGTTGGCGCCGCGGCGGTCAGTCAGCCCGAACTGATCCAGCAGCTGCTGAGCGCGGCGCCGCGCCGCGGCCGCGGTCATCCCGAAGTAGCGGCCGCGGAACTCGAGGTTCTCGACCGCGGTCAGGTCGCTGTCCAGCGTGTTGTTCTGCGACGCCATGCCAATGCGCCGCTTGACCTCGACCGGGTGGCGCACCACGTCGAGCCCGCACACCTCGGCCCGGCCCGCGGTGGGCACCACCAGCGTGGTCAGCATGCCGATCGTGGTCGACTTGCCGGCCCCGTTCGGCCCGAGCAGGCCGAAGAACTCGCCGTGCCTGACGGCCAGGTCGATGCCGCGCACGGCGGGCACCTCACCTCGCGGGCCGGTGTAGGTCTTGGCCAGCGTCTCGGTGCGGACCGCCAGGCCCGCCGGCCGGGTCATCGCCGGACCCCCTTCAGGTAGGCGTCGAACCGGTCGATCATGCTGAGCAGGAACCGGCGGACGGCGGGCTCGTCCTCGGGCGCGGCCCCACCGAACAGCTCGAGCACGTCGGGCGCCATCTCGTGCGAGGTCACCTGGACCAGGTTGCGGCCCGCATCGGTGATGTGCAGCAGCACGGCCCGGCGGTCGGCGCCATCGGGCCGGCGTTCCAGCTGGCCGTGACGCTCCAGGGTGTCCGCGACGGAGGTGACGGTGGCCGGGGTGGTCAGCAGCCGCCGGGCCACTTCCCCGGCGCGCAGCCCGTCTTCCCCGTGCAGCATCCGGAGCACGAAAAAGCCGGCCGGGCTGACCCCGTGCTGTTCCAGCAGGCGTCCCCAGGCCGGCCCGGCCATCCGGGTGGCCAGCATGAACAGCCGCCACACCGGCCACTCCGCCACCGGCCCCAGCGCGGACAGGTCGCCCATGCCCAGGTCTCGGGTATCCACTTACTCATTGTTAGGCACCCGATATTTAGGTGTCAAACTATTAGGCCATGAACTACCCTCGGGCGTCCGGCACGCCGGGCACGCCGGGCACGCCGGGCACGCCGGGGGTGGAGGCTACCTGCCCGCCACCTCGGCGACCGCAGCGGCGATCATCCGGGCATTGGCGGGCACCGGGACCCCGGCGACCAGGACGGTGGGCGTGGCGCTCACGCCGAGCTCGCTGGCCCGCGCGGTGACGTACGACGGCCAGTCGAGGTACCGGCCCTGCTGCACGCACTCGCCGAACTCGGCGCCGGCCAGCCCGGTGGCCAGGCCGATCTCGACCAGCCTGGCGTCGGTCAGCCCGGCGCTCCCCTCCGGGGGCTGGTCCACGAACAGGGCGTGAGCATACGCGGCGAACCGGCCTCCGTCGGCGGCGCAGCCCGAGGCGGCCGCCGCGCGGGTGGAGTAGCGGGTGGTCGACGCCGCGTCGAGGAAGTTCATCGGGTGGTAGGCCAGGCTGATCTGCCCGCCAGCGGCCATCGCCGCAAGGGGTTCCCCGGCCGCCAGCTCGAACTGGCGGCAGAACGGGCACAGGAAGTCGACGAACACGTCCACGGCCACCGGGCCCGCCCCAATGACGACCCCGTCGCCCCCGGGAGTCGCGCCGGCCGGTACATGAGGAGGAGTCGCAGGAGTCACGGTCCCACGATTCCACGGGTGGCCGCGGCCGGGTGACCACCCCCACCGCGGCCCGCTCCCGCCCTGCCCCGGACGGCCCGGGCCGGCCATGGTTATGCTGCTGCCGCACCCAGGCCACCGGCCGGGTGCTGATTCCGGCCTCGACAGGGAAGCCCGCGGCACTGTGCAGAACCAGCAGCAGAACGGCTCGTTCCTGGTGACTCCCACGGGCACGCCGCGGGCCCGGGCGCTCGGCATCCCGTTCGGCGGCACGCCGGGCCGGTGGAACGCGATCACCGACGTGCCCGGGGTGGAGGTCGGCTACCAGACGATCATCAGCGGGGATTCGGTTCGTACCGGGGTCACCGGCATCCACCCCCGCGGCCGCGCCGGGGCTCTGGACCCGGTCGCCGCGGGATTCTTCTCGCAGAACGGTAACGGGGAGATGACCGGCGCCTCCTGGGTTGAGGAGTCCGGCACGTGCAGCCTGCCCATCGCCGTCACCAACACGCACGCGGTCGGCATCGCGCACGCCGGGATCATCGCCTGGGCGGTGCGCAGCTTCCCGGAACTCGGTGATGACTGGGCGCTGCCGGTCGCCGGGGAAACCTGGGATGGCTACCTGAACGACATCAACGGCCACCGGATCACGGAGCAGGACTGCATCGACGCGCTGGACCGGGCGGCCTCCGGCCCGCTGGCCGAGGGGTCGGCCGGCGGTGGCACCGGGATGATCTGCTACGGCTTCAAGGGCGGCAACGGGACCGCGTCCCGGCTGGTCCGCCACGCGGGCACGGAGTACACGGTAGGCGTGTTCGTGCAGGCCAACTTCGGTTCGCGGGAGGAACTGGTGCTGGCCGGCCGGCCGCTGGGCCAGCTGCTGGCCGACGACGATCCGGTGGGCGACGACGCCACCGTGCCGCCGGGCGCCGGCTCGGTCATCGCCATCGTGATCACCGACGCGCCACTGCTGCCGCACCAGTGCAAGGCGCTGGCCCGCCGGGTCACCCTCGGCCTGGCCCGCACCGGGACAACCGGCTCGCATTCCTCCGGTGACCTGTTCCTGGCCTGCTCGACCGGGAACCCGGGTGGCTTCAGCCCGTACTCCCCGGCCCAGCCCCGGCCCTACGACCAGCTCGCCTTCGTCCCCTGGGACGCGATCAACCCGCTGTTCACCGCGGTGGTGCAGGGAGTGGAGGAAGCAGTCGCCAACGCGCTGTGCGCGGGCGAGGAGATGACCGGCCGGGCGGGCCACCGGGTGCCCGGCCTGCCCCGCGACCGCGTGGCCGAGCTTTTCCGGGCGCAGTGAAGGCCGGTCGCTGCGCCGATGTTCCGGCCGCACGGGCCGGGTAGTTACTTCCGGGGCATTCGGCACGTAACGGAGGACCGATGGAGTACCGCCTGCTCGGCAGCAGTGGATGCGCGGTGTCCGCGCTGGCCCTGGGCACGCTGACGTTTGGCAACGAAACCGACGAGGCCGGGGCGTTCGAGCAGCTGGACCGGTTCACCGAGGCCGGCGGCAACCTGGTGGACAGCGCCGACGTGTATGCCGACGGCCGGTCCGAGGAGATCATCGGCCGCTGGCTGGCCGCCCGGCCGGGGGCGCGGGAGCAGGTCGTGCTGGCCACCAAGGGCCGGTTCCCTACCGACGAGACGCCGAACGGCCACGGGCTGTCCCGTCAGCATCTGGCCCGGGCGCTGGACGCGTCGCTGCGCCGGCTGGGCACCGACGTGATCGACCTGTACCAGGTGCACGCGTGGGACCCGCTGACCCGGGTCGGTGAGACGCTGCGCTTCCTGGACGACGCGGTGCGCGCGGGGAAGATCAACTACGTCGGGCTGTCCAACTTCACCGGCTGGCAGCTGCAGCAGGCGGTGGACATCGCGGAGTTCCGCGGGCTGTCTGCTCCCGTGTCGCTGCAGCCGCAGTACAACCTGCTGGCCCGCGCGATCGAATGGGAGATCGTGCCCGCCTGCCGGGCGGCCGGCCTCGGCCTGCTCGCCTGGTCCCCGCTGGCCAGCGGCTGGCTGACCGGCAAATACCAGCGCGGCGAGCCACCCGCGACGGGCACCCGGGCGCTGGAGAACGCGGACGAGGGCATGCGGATCTGGAACCAGCGCGGCCAGGCCGAGCAGACCTGGCCGGTGGTCGACGCGGTCCGCAAGGTGGCCGGGGCGCACGGCGTGTCCGCGGCCCAGGTGGCCATCGCCTGGCTGCTGGCCCGGCCCGCGGTCAGCTCGGTGATCCTCGGCGCGCGCACCCTGGAGCAGCTCACCGACAACATGGCGGCCATCGGCCTTCGGCTGACGGCCGAGGAGACCCAGCTGCTCGACGACGCGAGCGCGCCGGCCACCCCGGACTACCCGTATGGCCTGCCCGGCCAGTCCCAGCGCAGCCGCCGGATCTCCGGCGGCCGCTTCTAGCCCTGCCCGGACCGCGGTTGGCCCAGGGGCTCGGCGAGCCGCGGGCCCAGGAGGTCAGGGGCGAGGGGTCAGTACCAGCCGTAGGCCAGTTCGTGGTCCCAGGCGCGGCGCGGGTATCCGTAGCGGCCCTTGATGTAGCGCATCCCCCAGCGGATCTGGGTGGTGGCGTTGGTCCGCCAGTGCCGGCCAGCGCTGGCCATCTTTCGGCCCGGCACGGCCTGCGGTATCCCGTACGCACCGGAGTACGGGTTACGTGCGTACTTGTTCCAGCCGCTTTCCCGGTTCCACAGCTTGTAGAGCGGGTTCCACTGCCGGTGGCCCCAGCCGAAGCGGCCGAGCATCCGGCCGGCCGTCCGGAGTGCGGCCTGGCGCTGGGTGACCGCGGCCACGGTCAGCGTCATGGCCACCGGGACACTGCGCGGCGCGTGGGTGGCGACCGCCAGCCGCTGGTTACCGAGCGGGGCGACGGCGCTGGCCTGCGCCGGGTGCGTGGTGACGTGGGCCGCCGCCGGCGTGCCCGCGGGGCCCGGGCCGGCCAGCGAGCCGGCCACCACAGCGGCGGAGGCGAACGCGGATGCCGCGAACGCAGCGACGAGCTTCGAGGATTTGACTGGCTTACGGGAAAACGTCCGTATCCGGGACAAGATGAACCTTTGGTTGGCGCACGGCAGCGCGCTCGCTTTCACCCCGGGACGCATGCCAGCCCACCAGCACGGCTGGGTGGGGGAGACAGCGGCGTACGGACATGACGCGGGGGCAAGGCGCCGGGCGGCTCGAGGCGGCCATCACGCACGCGGAGTGCTTGCCCGGCCTACCCTGCCGGAAATACGGCCTTTGCCTGACCTAAACCACAAATTTCGGTCCTATGAGATGGGTCACATCTGCCCCGGGTGCAGCCAGCAGACCCGGGTCTGGACCCGGCCGGAGGTCGCAGGGAAGGCGGCCTAAACACGTAATTCGGGCCTATGAAAAAGATCACAAGAAATGTCGGTTTTAACCGCATTTGGGCTGACCGGCGTCCCGTTTCGGGCCGTCGGCGAACGCGGGCCGCACCCAGGCCGGCGCGCCAAGACGCACCGGGCAGGCGCCGGCCGGGCGCCCGGGCCGGGCTCAGCCCACGGCGGGCATGATCTCGTCGCCGTAGGCGGCGAGGGTCGGCCCGGGCTGGTCGTGCATCAGGTAGATGGCGAACTGGTCGGCGCCGATTTCGGCCAGCTCGCGCAGCCGGTCGATGTGCGCACCTGCGGGGCCGAGCAGGCAGAACCGGTCCACGATGGCATCTGGCACGAAGTCGGTGGACGCGTTGTCCGCCCGGCCGTGATGGGAGTAGTCGTAGCCCTCCCGGCCCTTGATGTAGTCGGTCAGCTCGTGCGGCACCGGTCCATCCGGGCCATACCGGGCGACCAGATCGGCCACGTGATTGCCGACCATGCCGCCGAACCAGCGCAGCTGGTCGCGCTGATGCGGCAGATCGGTGCCGACGTACGCGGGCGCGGCCACGCAGACGGTGATCTCGCCCGGGTCGCGCCCGGCCGCCTGGGCCGCGGCGCGCACCGAGCCGATCGTCCAGCGGGCGATGTGCGGGTCGGCGGTCTGCAGGATGAACCCGTCGGCCTGCTCGCCCACCAGGGCCAGCGCCTTGGGCCCGTAGGCCGCCATCCAGATCTCCAGCTTGCCGTCGCGGACCCAGGGGATGCGGATCGGCGCGCCGTGCAGCATCACCTCACGCCCCTCAGCCAGGCCCTTGATCACGCGCATGGCGTCGGCCATCGTGGCCAGGTTCACCGGCCGCTGGTGGATGACCCGGCGGGCCGAGTCGCCGCGGCCGATGCCGCACACGGTCCGGTTGCCGAACATGTCGTTCAGCGTCGCGAACAGGGACGCGGTGACCGACCAGTCCCGGGTCCCCGGGTTGGTCACCATCGGCCCGACCGTCAGCGTCGAGGTGGCCGCCAGGATCTGCGAGTAGATGACGTAGGGCTCCTGCCACAGCACATGCGAGTCGAAGGTCCAGCCGTAGCGGAACCCACGGTCCTCGGCGCGGCGCATGGTGTCCACCACCGCGCTGGCGGGCGGGTCGGTCTGCAGCACGAGCCCGAAGTCCATCGTCGTTCCCCCTCGTCAGATCAGGTACTCAGATCAGGTACTGAGACAGCCCGCGGGGCAGGTACTGGCCGTGCCCGGTGTGCCCGTGGTACTCGCCGCCGTCGATGACGACCTGGCCCCGGGACAGCACGGTCTGCACCCGCCCGGTGATCGGCAGCCCCTCGTACGCGGAGTAGTCCACGTTCATGTGATGGGTGGCCGCGGACAGCGTCTGGGTGGCCTGGGGGTCGTAGATGACGATGTCCGCGTCGGCGCCGGGCGCGATGATGCCCTTGCGCGGGTACAGGCCGAACATCCGCGCCGGGGTCGTGGACGCCACCTCGACCCAGCGGGCCAGCGACAGCTCCCCGGCCGCCACGCCCTGATGCAGCAGGTCCATCCGATGCTCGACCCCGGGCATGCCGTTAGGGATCTTGGAAAAGTCGCCCCGGCCCAGCTCCTTCTGGTCCTTGAAGCAGAACGGGCAATGGTCGGTGGACACCACCGAAAGGTCATTCGTGCGCAGCCCGCGCCACAGCGAACCCTGGTGCTCCCTGGGCCGCAGCGGCGGCGAGGCCACGTACTTGGCGCCCTCGAAGCCCGGCCGGGCCAGGTCGTCCAGGGACAGGTACAGGTACTGCGGGCAGGTCTCGGCGAACACGTTCTGCCCGGTGTCCCGGGCCGCGGCGATCTCGGCCAGGGCTTGCTCCGCCGACAGGTGCACCACGTACAGCGGGGACCCGGTCACCCGGGCCAGCACGATGGCCCGGTGGGTGGCTTCGGCCTCCAGCTCGGGCGGCCGGGTCAGCCCGTGCTGCACCGGGTCGGTCTTCCCCTCGGCCAGCGCCTTCGCCACCAGCTGGTCGATCGCGATGCCGTTCTCCGCGTGCATCATGATCACCGCGCCGGTCTCGGCCGCCTTCTGCATCGCGCGCAGGATCTCCCCGTCGGTCGCGTAGAACACGCCGGGATAGGCCATGAACATCTTGAAGCTGTTCACGCCCGCGTCGATGCACGACTCCATTTCCTTCAGCGTGGCGTCGTTGACGTCCGACACGATCATGTGGAAGCCGTAGTCCACCGCGCAGTTGCCGTCCGCCTTGCTGTGCCACTTGTCCAGCGTGGCCAGCAGCGTGGTGCCCTTGGCCTGCACCGCGAAATCGATGATCGTGGTGGTGCCGCCCCACGCCGCGGCCCGGGTCCCGGTCTCGAACGTATCGGCCGAGAACGTGCCGCCGAACGGCATCTCCATGTGCGTATGCACGTCGATGCCGCCGGGCAGCACGTACCGGCCGGAGGCGTCGAACACCTGGCCCGCGCTGGCCACCCAGGACTGCGCGGTCTCGCTGCCCGGGGCGGCCAGCGCGCTGATCCGCTCGCCCTCCACCAGCACGTCGGCGGGCACCCCGCCGCTGGGCGACAGCACGGTGCCGCCCGTGATGACGAGCCTGGTCATGGCGCCGCTCCTGTCCCGTGCCGCCCGCTCACGGCGCCACCAGCGGCCCGTACTGGTCCGGCCGGCGGTCCCGGTAGAACTGCCACAGGTCGCGCACCTCGGTCAGCAGGTCCATGTCCAGGTCGCGGACCACGACCTCGTCCTCGGTGTCCGAGCCGGCCTCGCCGACCAGCTGGCCGCGCGGGTCCGCGAAGTAGGTCTGGCCGTAGAAGTCGTTGTCGCCCAGCGGCTCCACGCCGACCCGGTTGATCGCGCCGACAAAGTACTCGTTGGCCACCGCCGCGGCCGGCTGCTCCAGCCGCCACAGGTACTGGGACAGCCCGCGGCTGGTCGCCGACGGGTTGAACACGATCCGCGCGCCAGCCAGGCCGAGCGCCCGCCACCCCTCGGGGAAGTGCCGGTCGTAGCAGATGTACACGCCGATCCGGCCCACCGCGGTGTCGAACACCGGGTAGCCCATGTTGCCCGGGCGGAAGTAGAACTTCTCCCAGAACCCCTTGACCTGCGGCAGATGGGTCTTGCGGTACTTACCCAGATAGCTGCCGTCGGCGTCGATCACCGCCGCGGTGTTGTAGTACATGCCCGGGTGCTCCACCTCGTACATGGGCACGACCAGGACCACGGAGTGCTGCCGGGCCACTTCCTGCATCAGCTGCGTGGTCGGGCCGTCCGGGATCTGCTCGGTGTAGGAGTAGTAATCCGCGTCCTGCACCTGGCAGAAATACGGCCCGTAGAAGAGTTCCTGCAGGCAGACCACCTGGGCGCCTGCTGACGCCGCCTGGCCGATCAGGTCGGTGGCGGCCTGGATCATGGAATCCTTGTCACCCGTCCACCGCTGCTGGACCAGTCCGGCTCTGATGACCTCGGCCACGAACGCCTCCTCTTTGACTCGGGACCGCCAGGGACAGCACCAGGTAGCTAACCAGGCCCGCGCCAAATCCGACAGCCCAGCTGTAGTCGTACAGCGGCTTGAGCACCGGGATCAACCCCTGCTCGGGGAATGGCCCCTGCCCGGGGGCGGACCAGGCGCCGCCGCACGCGAGCACCGCGCCGATCACGGTCGCCGCCGCCCCCCGCCAGTTCCAGCCCGCCGCGAACCAGTACCGCCCGCCCGCCTGGTACAGGGCGGCCAGATCCAGGTCCGACCGGCCGAGTACCCAGTACCCGGCGATGAGTACCCCGGCCACCGCGCCGAGCAGGCCACCGTAGAAGCCGAGCCAGACGAAGATGTAGATGTGCGGGTTGGACAGCAGCCGCCAGGGCTGGATGAGGATGGCCAGGATCCCGGTGATCAGGCCGCCGAGGCGGAATGAGATCAGCCGCGGGGCCGCGTTGGAGAAGTCGTAGGACGGGCTCACCGCGTTCGCGGCCACGTTCACCGACACGGTGGCGACCAGCACGGTGAACAGCCCGAGGATCACCACGGCCGGGTTGGCGAACTTCGTGGCCAGCTTGATCGGATCCCAGATCGCGGTGCCGTAGATCAGCACTGTGCCCGAGGTGATCAGCACGGCCAGCAGCGAGAAGAACGTCATCGTGGTGGGCAGGCCGAGTGCCTGGCCCCATTCCTGGCTACGCTGGCTGCGGCTGAACCGGGTGAAGTCCGGGATGTTCAGCGACAGCGTGGACCAGAACGCGATCATGCCCATCAGCGCGGCCGGGAACACCGACCAGAACTGGCTGCCCCAGCCCAGCTGCGAGGGCTGATCGAGCAGTGAGCCGAGACCGCCGGCCTTGACCGCGATCCAGATCAGCAGGGCCACGAACACCACCAGCACGAACGGGGCGGCCCAGTTCTCGAACCGGCGCAGGGTCTCCATGCCGCGCTGGATGATCGCCATCTGGATGACCCAGAACACCGCGAAGGACAGCCACAGCGTCCACGGCTGGCCCCACAGCTGCTGCGCGTTGATCCAGCCGTGGCCGAACAGCCGGCCCGCGAGCTCGTAGATTCCCTCGCCGCCGATCCAGGTCTGGATGCCAAACCAGCCGCAGGCGACGATGGCGCGCAGCAGCGCCGGGAAGTTCGCGCCGCGGACCCCGTAGAAGGCCCGGGCGTATACCGGGAACGGGATGCCGTACTTGGTGCCCGCGTGGCTGTTCAGCAGGATCGGCACCAGCACGATCAGGTTGCCCAGGGAGATGGTCAGCAGCGCCTGCGGGGCGTTCATGCCGATCGCGATCAGCCCGGCGGCCAGCGCGTAAGTGGGCAGGTTGTGCGACATGCCCACCCACAGCGCGGCGTAGTTGTAGGTGTTCCAGGTCCGCTTGGCCACCGGGACCGGGGCCAGCGCGTCATTGCTGTAGCGGCTGCTGGCGATGGCGCCGGGGCTGGCCAGCTCGACCCGGCCGTCGGCCTGGGTGACCTGGGTGGTGAGGGTGGCGGTGGGGGCGGCGTGAGTCATCGACGGTCGGCCTCCTGGTGGGAAGTGTCCGGCGTTACGCCAATCCGTTCCCTCCTGGACCGTTTCCAGCCCTCGCGGATCGGCTAGTCAGGTCTCACGCTGGGCCCAGCCCACCGCGGGCGCTCAGGGTCGCTCGCCGTGAATCCTCGCCACGTACCGGTCGGCCGACCGGCGCACGGCGGCCGCGCCGTCGGCCACCACGACCCGGCCCCACCAGCCGCCGTACACCCGGTCGAACGCGAACCGTTCGACACGGCGGGCGATATCGAGCACGGTCACCTCGTCCAGCGGGATGAGGTTGGGGTAGCTCCACATGAAGCTGACCCAGTCGCGGTCGGCGACCACGGTGATCGTGTCCCCGGTGAGCAGCGCCCCCCGGCCCTCGGACCCGGCCGGCCAGTGCAGCACGGCAGCGCCGTCGAAGTGGCCGCCGATGCGGGCCAGGGTGAGCCCGGGCACCGGCTCGGCGTCGTCGTCGAACAGCTCGATCCGCGGCGAGGGCCGCTGGATCCACTGCTCGTCGGCGCGGGGGATGAAGATACGGGCGCCGAACGCGTCGGCGAACTCCACGTTGACCCCGTAGAAGTGCGGGTGCGACAGGCAGATGGCATCGATGCCGCCCAGCTCGGTGATCCGCGCCCGGGCCGCGTCATCCAGCAGCGAGACGCAGTCCCAAAGCACGTTGCCGCCCGGGGTCTGGACGAGCAGGGCCCGCTGCCCGATCGCGAAGGCCGGCTCCACCCCCACCCCGGACAGCCCCGGCTCTTCCTCGCGGATCACCACCTGGCGGTCGCCGCCGAGCTCGGCCATGGTCGTCCACTGCTGCCCGCCCCAGCCCACGTACTGGCGCTCGTCCAGGCAGATCGCGCAGCCGCCGGGCGGCTGCGCGCTGTCGGGGTACTGGACGCCGCAGGTGCGGCAGATCCATGCGGGCATCAGTGCCTCCTCGTTTGGCTCTCTCCACAGTAGAGTGACCAGATGCACCGGATCATGATCACCGCAGCGGCGGTGGCATTGGGGACGGGACTGGCCGCGTGCGGCAGTTCCGGGGGGAACGCGTCCAGCGGCAGCGGCAGCGTCCGGGTGGTCAGCTGCACGAACGCGGCGATCCAGAAGCACCTGTACACCAAGGGCGTGCTCACCGTGGCCACGGACAAGCCCGCCTACCCACCCTGGTTCGCCAGCAACGACCCGGCGAACGGCAAGGGCTACGAGAGCGCGGTCGCCTACGCGGTGGCCAGCCAGCTCGGCTTCAAGAAGTCTCAGGTCAAGTGGGCTTACGAGCCGTTCGACAACTCCTACGCACCGGGCCCGAAGAAGTTCGACTTCGACATCAACGAGGTCTCGGTGACCCCGCAGCGGGCCCAGGCGGTGACGTTCTCGACCAGTTACTACAACGTGCAGCAGGCGATGGTGGCGCTCAAGGGCACCCCGATCGTGGCCAAGCACACCCCGGCCGACCTGAAGGGCTACGTGTTCGGTGACCAGGTCGGCACGACCAGCCTGGCCTTCATCAACAGCCAGATCCAGCCGACCCAGACGCCCAAGGTGTTCGAGACGCTGAACGACGTGAAGCAGGCGCTGCAGACGCACCAGATCGCGGCGCTGGTGGCGGACACGCCGACGGCCCAGTACATCTCGTCCTCGGAGATCAAGAACTCGGTGATGGTGGCCCAGTTCCCGTCCACCGGCGAGCACTTCGGGCTGCTGTTCGCCAAGGGCAACCCGCTGGTGGCCTGCGCCGACAAGGCGCTGGCCACGCTGAACCGCAACGGCACGCTGGCCGCGCTGGAAAAGAAGTACCTGCAGGTCTACCTGAGCGTGCCCACCGTCAAGCCCTGACCACCGGCAAGCCCTGATGACCGGCAAGCCCTGATGACCGGGCCCCCGCAGACCTCGTTCGGCCAGACCGACCGCGGGCCACGGCTGCTATCCGGCGGCCGCGGCGCGGTCGCCATCTCCACCGTCAGCACGATCGTGGTGCTGGGTGGGCTGGCGGCGCTGTTCCTGCTGGCCCCGGGCAGCGCCGCGGTCCGGCACACGTTCTTCAACCCCGAAGACATGTGGAAGTCGTTCATCGGCGACCCCAAGCAGGGCTACTACTCGGTGGGCGCGGCGCTGTGGCTGAACATCCGGATGTTCCTGGCCGCCGAGGTCCTCATCCTCATCCTCGCCCTGGTCATCGCCGTGATCCGGCAGTCGGTCGGCCCGGTGATGTTCCCGCTGCGCATCGTCAGCACGATCTACGTGGATGTGTTCCGCGGTGTGCCGCTGATCCTGGTCATCTTCGCGATCGGGTTCGGCGTGCCCGCGCTCAACCTGGGGTTCATCTCCACCCAGTCGGCCGCGGTCTACGGGGTGCTGGCCCTGGTGCTGTCCTACTCGGCGTACGTGTCCGAGGTGTACCGGGCCGGGCTCAACTCGGTGCACCAGAGCCAGGTGGCCGCGGCCCGCTCGCTGGGCCTGTCGCAGTGGGCATCGCTGCGCTACGTGATCCTGCCGCAGGCGGTGCGCAACATCATCCCGCCGCTGCTGAACGACTTCATCAGCCTGCAGAAGGACACCGCGCTGGTCGGCATCCTCGGCGCGATCGAGGCCAACAAGGCGGCCGAGATCTTCAGTGACACCGTGTTCAACTACTCCAGCTACGTGGTGGCGGCCATCCTGTTCCTGCTCCTCACGATCCCGCTGGCCCGGTTCACCGATCACCTGATCGCCCGGGACCGGCGGCGCCGGCTGGCCGGGGCCACCACATGACCGACGCCGCCGCCGTCGAGATCCAGGGCCTGCGCAAGTCGTTCGGCCCGAACCAGGTCCTCGACGGGATCAGCCTCAGCCTGGCCAGCCACGAGGTGATCTGCCTGATCGGCGCGTCCGGGTCGGGCAAATCGACGCTGCTGCGCTGCATCAACCTGCTGGAGCCGATCGACGCGGGCCGGATCGTGCTATGGGGCCAGGAGGTCAGCCGGCCGGGTGTCAACCAGAACCTGGTGCGCCGCCGGGTGGGCATCGTGTTCCAGTCCTTCAACCTGTTCCCGCACATGACCGTGCTGCGCAATATCACGCTGGCCCCGGTCAAGGCGCTCGGCTCATCGCGGCGGCAGGCCGAGGATGAGGCGTGCGCGCTGCTGGACCGGTTCGGCCTGCTGGACAAGCAGGCGGACTACCCGGACCGGCTGTCCGGCGGCCAGCAGCAGCGGGTGGCCATCGTCCGGGCGCTGGCCATGCACCCGCAGCTGATGCTGCTCGACGAGGTGACCAGCGCGCTGGACCCGGAGCTGGTGGCCGAGGTGCTCGACGTCATCCGCGAGCTGGCCACTGGCGGGATGACGATGCTGATCGCCACGCACGAGATGGGGTTCGCCCGGGACATCGCCAGCCGGGTGTGCTTCCTGGCCGGCGGCCAGATCGTCGAGGACTCGCCCCCCGCGGAGCTGCTGCGCAACCCCAAAGACGAACGTACGAAACGCTTCCTGCGCCGCATCATCGACGCCGGGCGTTTGTGAGCCGCCCGCGGCCGGTCAAGCCGCCTGCGGCGGCCAAGGTTGGTCTCAGTGCATCACCCAGCCGCCGTCCACGCACAGCAGCTGCCCGGTGATGAACGACGACTCGTCCGCGGCCAGGAACAGCGCCGCGTTGGCGATATCGGCAGGCTCACCGCGCCGCTTGACCGACTGCTGGTCCAGGATGAACTGGTTGTAACCGGCCGGATCAGGATGGATCGCCTCGGCCGCGGTCGGGAACGCGCCAGGGGCGATCGCGTTCACCGTGATCCCGTGCTCCCCGCACTCGCGGGCCAGCGCCCGGGTCAGCCCGACGATGGCCCCCTTGGACGCCACGTACGGCGCCAGGAACGGGGTACCACCGAAAAATGTGACGCTGGACACGTTGATAATCCGGCCCGCGCCAGCGGAGCGCATGCCGGGCAGCGCGGCCTGGGCGCACACAAACGCCGCGTCCACGTTGACTCGCTGCACCGCCAGCCATTCCCCGGTGGTGTAGTCGGCGACTTCCTTTCTGGGATAGATCGCGGCGTTATTGACCAGGACGTCCACTCCGCCGTGGCGGTCCGCGATGCCGGTGATCAGCTGCCGGGTGGCGGCCAGGTCGGCGAGGTCACACGGGGCGAAGAACGCGCTGCCGCCGCCGGTCATCTGGGCCGCGAGCTCGGCGCCCGCGCTGTCCGGCAGGTCAACGATGGCCACGCTGGCCCCGGCGGCGGCGAACCCGCGCACCATGGCCGAGCCGAGGCCGCCAGCACCCCCGGTGATCACGACTGTTTTGCCGCCGAACCGCATTCCTGGGCACTCCCCTTGGGTGATTGTCTTAGGCCCTTCTTAAGATGTGACCAAAAGTAGTCTGCTGCGCTGAACGGCACGAGGGAGCCGCGCGGAGCAATGAAGCTGACGGCGGGAGCACGGTCCGGCCGGGAATTCCTGGCCCACCGCGGGCTTATCGCGCTGTCCGCCGGGGCTGTCATGGCGGAAGCGGCGCTGCTGTGCTGGCTGGCACCCCCGTCCCGGTCGCTGGCCGGGCAGCTCACCGCGGTGCCGCCGCTCGCCGTGTTCCACGATCTGCGCTGGCTCTACGGGTACAACCGCCCCTGGTTCGAGTTCGCGCTGCTGCTCGGCGCGGTGATCGTGGCCCGGTCGGCGCTGAACGCGGCGCTGATCCGGCTGGCCTGGCCGGCCGGGCTGGCCCGGCCCTCACCCTGGGTGGCGTTCCGGTCGGCGGCCACCCTGACCATGGCCGCCTGCCTGCTGCTGTCCCCCACCGTGTCGCTGACCGTGGGCGTGGCCATCCTCCCGTTCTCCTGGCCCTTCCTGGCCTCGCTGGCGGCCATGCTGCTGGTCTCGCTGCCGCTGTCCCACGGCGGGATCGTCTCGTCCTGGTGGCGCACGCTGCCGCCGGTCCGCGCCGTGTACTGGCTGCTCGCCGACTTCGCCCTGCTGTCCGCGGTGGCCGCGCTGATCGGCAGCCTGCCGCTGTGGGCGGCCGTGCCGGTGACCGGCCTGGCCGGGGTGGCCAACGCGCGGGCCTGGTTCGGCCTGGTCGGCCTGGCGGCCCGCAAGCCGGCCCGCCAGCCCCTGCCGCGCTGGCCGTGGCTGCCGGTACCGCTGGCCCCGATCGCCACCGTCGTCGCGATCGCCCTGGTCATCGGCCTGACCCGGCTGGCCTTCGTGCTCGGCAGCGAGGGCGACCGGATGAACGTGGCGGTCGCGTCGCTCCGGCCGGGCCAGGTGGCCGGTGACACCGGCGAGCTCCTGAGCCCCCCGACCGGCCGCGCGGTGCCAGCCGGCCACACCTCCCGCGACCCGGTGCTGGAGATCCGGGGGTTCGGGTCGACCTGCTGCGAGACCGCGCGCACCCTGCGCTCGCTCGCGCCCGGTGCCCTGGTCGAGCAGTTCTCCTACCTGGGCATGGACCAGGCAGGCTGGCCGCTGCCGCACGGCAGCGCGGCCAGCGATCTGCCGCTGACCGAGCTGGGCGACCGGATCGCCGCCCAGGTCACCCGGCTGCACGAGGAGACCGGCCGCCCGGTGGACATCCTGGCCGAGAGCGAAGGCACGCTCGGCGTGGACGCCATGCTGGCCACGCACCCTGGCCTCCCCCTCGGCTCCGTGGTCTTGGAGAGCCCGATCGTCGCGCCCGGCCGGGCGGACTACTCCGGCGGCACCGACCCGGGCCTGGTGCCCGCGGACGAGCTGCGCGCGCTCGTCTGGTTCGTGGGCGGCCTGTCCCCGTTCGGGTCATCCGGCGCGCAAACCCTCATCACGTCGGTGGACCAGGTAGGAGCCCGGTTCGCGGCGTCAGCGGCCGGGCACCGTTCGTTGCGCTGGATGCTGCTCGTACCGCTGGCTGATGCGGTCACGTTGCCGGTCTGCCCGCTGCCGCAGGACGTTTTCGTGGTTCCGGCCCTGCACGGTGACCTGACCGGGTCACCGGGGGTAAAGAAGATGGTGCGCAGCTTCTTCGCGCACCACCGGGTGCGGGAGCCGGATCGTTACAAGGGCACCGCCGAGCTGGTCGCGGCGGCCGCCGCGGCCTGGCGGATGCCTGAGCTCACCCCACCCAGGCACGCATGCGGTAAGTAGCCGGGACCCGCGTCCTGGGCAGCGGCCGTAAGGGGTCGGATGAGCAGCCAGGCACAGAGCCGGGCGGTCTACCTGGCGGGCATGCCGGGCTCAGCCTGCCCGGCTTGTCCGGGGTGAGCGCGGCCGTGGCCGTGGCCATGGGGCTGCTGTCGTTCGGCGTGGCACACGGACGGCCGTCGCCGAGATCGGTGCATCCCCGCCCGCTGATCGGCGTGAGCCCACCGGCGGCGACCCCGGCCGCCCCGGTAACCCCGCCGGGAGGGACCAGCGCGCTGGCTGACCGGGATGCGGGCACCGGGGGAGAGAGCCCGCGGTCAGGGCGGGCACCGCCGCGTCCTGGAGCCTCCCGGCGGGGGGTAATGCGGGAAGCTACCGCAAGCCCGGGCCATCTGGGGTGATAAATCCCCAGACACACCGATACGGGTCAGGGTCGAGCGCCAGCTGCTGGCGCCGGCCGACCGCGTCCGTCGCGGGTCACCCGGCCGACCGGGCCGCCTCGGCCTCCAGTTCGGCCTTGGCCCGGAGGAGCTCCTGCCGGGCGCCCGGGTCCGGGGCCGGGTAGTGCGGGTCGATGCCGATCAGGGTTTCCGCGATGACCGCGGCCGCGCACACCCGGGTGAACCACTTGTGGTCGGCGGGCAGGACATGCCAGGGTGCCCATTCGGTGCTGGTGTGGCTGAGCATCTCGTTGTAGGCCAGCTGGTATTCGTCCCAGTGCTGTCGCTCGCGGACGTCGCTGGCGGAGAACTTCCAGTTCTTGGTGGGCTGGTCGATGCGCTTGAGGAACCGGACCCGCTGCTCTTCCCTGGATAGGTTGAGGAACAGCTTGACCACCCGGATGCCGTTGTCCACCAGGTAGTGCTCCCAGTCGTTGATCTCGCGGTAGCGGCGCGCCCAGACACCGTTGCCCTTGATCGCCGCGGGCAGCCGCTCCTGGGCGAGGAACTCCGCGTGGACCCGCACCACGAGCACTTCCTCGTAGTGCGACCGGTTGAAGATGCCGATCTCGCCGCGGGCGGGCAGGCAGCGCGCGTGCCGCCACAGATAGTCGTGCCGGAGTTCCTCAGCCGACGGCGCCTTGAAGCTGGCAACGTTGACGCCCTGCGGGTTCACCCCGCTCATCACGTGCCGGATCGTGCCGTCCTTGCCCGCCGCGTCGAGGGCTTGCAGCACGACCAGCACTCCCCAGGTGTCCTGGGCGGCCAGCCGCTGCTGGTATTCGGCGAGCATGTCCACGCCGCGCTGCAGCAGCACGATCCCATCCCGCTTCTTGTGCACCCCGAACCGCGCGCCGGGATCGTAGTCCCTGGCCAGCTTGACCTGGGCGCCCGGTTTCACCCGCAGCGGCTCGACCAGATGGCGGATCCAGCCGGTATCGTCCTCGGTCATCCGGGTCCCTCCCGTGGGTTGGCGACCGCAGCGTCCCCCGTGGGGTTGGCGACCGCAGCGTCCCCCGTGGGGTTGGCGACCGCAGCGTCCCCCGTGGGGTTGGCCACCGCAGGGTCCCCCGCGGGGGTTGGCCGCCGCAGCGCCCTCTCCTGGGACTGGCCACCAGCAGCCTCCCTGCCCGTGGGCTGGCCACCGCAAGCCTAGTGCGGTAGATCATGGTGAATATGACGGATCCGATCCAGGTCCGGGGCAGGACAATCCCGGCCGACGAGCTGTCCTGGCGGTTCTCCCGGTCGTCGGGGCCGGGCGGGCAGTCCGTCAACACCAGCGACAGCCGGGCCGAGCTGTCCTACGACCTGGGTGCCTCCGACGCGCTCGGCCCGGTGCTCAAGAAGCGGGCGCTGCGCGCGCTGGCCAGCCGGCTGGTGGACGGGGTGCTCACGGTCAGCGCGTCGGAGCACCGATCCCAGCTGCGCAACCGGGAAGCGGCGGCCGAGCGGATGGCGTCCGTGCTGACCGGGGCCACCGCCCCGCCCCCGGCGCCGCGGCGGCCAACCAAGCCGACCCGAGGGTCGAAGGAACGCAGGCTCGCGGCCAAGCAGCGGCGATCCGAGGTGAAGCGGCTGCGCCGGGCCCCCGGCGAGTAGCGCCGGCGGCCGCGGCCCCGAAATAACGCCGCTCGCCCATGGACATACCGCCACGCGGACGTATCATCGCAATTGAGTGGAGGTATATCGCCCAGTGGTTTGCTGGCCCGGGGGGCAAAGATGGCGATGACCTCTTTGCCCATGATCGGCGAGGAATGGGCGGGCTACCGGTTGCGCGGCGTTATCGGCCGCGGCGGGATGAGCACAGTTTATGAGGCGGAGAACCCGCGGCTCGGGAGTTTAGTCGCGCTCAAGGTGCTGGCTCCGGAGCTCGCCGAGGACGACGTTTTCCGGGCCCGCTTCCTCAAGGAGTCGCGCATCGCCGCCTCGCTCAATCACCCCAATGTCATCCCGATCAACGACATGGGTTCCTGCGACGGCCTGCTCTACATCGCGATGCGCTATGTGGCCGGCCCCGACCTGCGCTCGATCCTCAAGGTCCGGCACCGGCTCCCGGCGGACGAGGCGCTGACGCTGCTCGGCCAGACGGCCCGCGCGCTCGACGCGGCGCACCGCCTGGAACTGGTCCACCGCGACGTCAAGCCGGGCAACATCCTGGTCGAGAGCGGCGGCGATGAGGACGACCCCGATCACGTGTACCTGAGCGACTTCGGCATCACCAAGCACGCCAGGTCGCGCAGCGGGCTCACCGCGACCGGGGAGTTCATGGGCACGATCGACTATCTGGCCCCGGAGCAGATCCAGGGCAGGCCGGTGGATGGCCGGGCCGACCAGTATTCGCTGGCGTGCGTGCTGTACCAGTGCGTGACCGGCCGCGTTCCGTTCCTGAAGGACATCGACGCCGCGATCATCTGGGCGCACGTCGAGGAGTGGCCGGCGCTGCCCAGCGAGGTGCGGCCGGAGCTGCCCGGCGACCTCGATGGCGTGATCATGGGAGCCATGGCCAAGCAGCCTGAGGACCGCTACCAGAGTTGCCGCGAGTTCGTGGCCGCGGCGCGCGGCGCGCTGGCCGGGCCGGCCGGGGTGCAGCCCGCTGACGCGTCCCTGCCCGAGCCAGCCGGAGCCCACCCGGCCGCCGCGTTCCTGACCGCACCGGTCGGAGCCCAGCCTGCGGCCAGCTCGCTGACCAGCCTGGACCCGGCGCTATCCGGCGAGGGCGGGCCCGGCGCTGCGTCACCGGCGCAGCGCGCCGCCGGGCCACCGGCGCAGCGCGCCGCCGGGCCACCGGCCCACAGTGGCGCCGCACCACCGGCCCGGCGGGGTGCCGCGCCTCCCAGCCCGGCGGGCCCAGCCGGCCCACACCGGTGGTACCGGCGATCGCGGTGGCTCGCAGCGCTGGGCGTCATCGTGGTGCTCATCGGCGTGGGCGCCACCTGGATGACGCTGCGGGGCCAGTCCCCGGCCACGTCGGCGGCGTCATCCATGCCCGCCACGACCGCCCATCCCAAAGCGGGCAAGCTGACGCACGCGTTAATTCAGGCCAATCAGGCGACGCGCAACATGCTGCCGATGTCAACGTGCAAGATGCAGAGCAATTCCCTGATCATGTGCATGAAACCAGCCCTCGGCGTGACCTCGGTGACCTTCCACACATATCCCTCGCTGGCCGCGCTGTATAACGCCTATATCGTGGCGGTTCGCGGGCTGGGGAACAAGCTGGGCACGAGCTCCATTCGGACGAATTTCGGGGATTGCAGCCGTCGGATCAGCTTCGGCGAAGTCAGCTGGAACCACGACACACTGCATCTCAAGAATTTCTCGATCGATCAGTCGCGCTCGGGCATGCTGAATCCGGGCAGCCAGGCCGCCGGGCGGGTGTTCTGCACGTTCAGCGGGTCGGGATCTGAGTTCAACATCGTCTGGACCGAGGACTCGGGCAATCTGCTGGGCCAGATGAGTGGTGAACCGCACAAGGTCACGCTGGACTGGTGGCGCAAGTTCCACCACGCGATCGCGTTCGGCGGCCCCCCGATGCACATGTAGGGCCGGCCGCCCGGGCGGGGCGGGCGGTGTCGGGCAGGGTTCGGGCGGGTTCGGCGCCCCCGCGATGACCTGAGTTGGCTCATTAAGCACAGGCTGGTCGGCATGATTGATCGCTTTGAGGGCCCGGTGGACAGACCTGGGTCGGGCCCGGGAACTTCCTGGCGCTGAACCGCCTGGGAGCAGTTGGATCAGACTGTGCACATCGTGCTGGAAACCGGGCGGTTGCTGCTGCGACGTTTTACCGCGGCAGATGCTGGCCTGCTGGCCGCCTTGTACGGCGACATGCGGGTCATGCGGTTCATCACACGGCAACCACCCTCGCTCACCGAGGTCGAGTCAAAGATCCTGCCGGAGTACCTGCGCGAGTATCGGGGGCTGGCTGATGGCCTTGGCTCCTTCGCGGCCATCGAGAGGGAGACGGGGCAGATGGCCGGGCGGTTCTCCCTTAAACCCGCCAGCAGCTACGGCCTGACCGGTGGCATTGAGCTTGGCTACCGGCTGTATCCGGCCTTCTGGGGGCGCGGGCTCGCCACGGAGGGAGCACGTGCCCTGATCGAGTCGGTCTTCGGGCGCCTGCACCTCGACCGGATCGTCGCCACCACGATGGCCGACAACACCAGCTCGTGGCGGGTACTGGAGAAGTGCGGGCTGCGCCGGGTCAAGACGTTCTACTACCCGGACGCTGACCTGATGCCCGGCGCCGAGCACGGCGATTTCGTCTACGAGCTGACCCGCAGCGACTGGATCAGGCAGGTCAGCCACAAGCCAGCAGCGCGCGGGCCGGGCTGACCGGCAAGGGACTGAGGACCGTCGGCCAGCCGCTCGACCGCCGACCGCCAGCCCGGCCCGGGCGGGGCGGGCTGGCGGAGTCGGGCAGGGTTGGGCGGGGGTTCGGCGCCCCAGCGATGACGACTGGGAGACGCAGACCGGCTTGGATCTATCAGTGCGCGGCCGATCCGATCGGCCATCGCCGTACCTGGCTCGCGGGCCACCGGTGTCAGGTCGTTGCCCGGTTGAGGAGGCCGATGATGACCTGCTGTTCGGTCTTGGCCGCCGGTGACCCGGTACCACCGCGCCCCGTTGTCCAGCGGGCGAGGTCAGACGGGGTGGAACCGTGGCCGTTGGCCAGCCGGGGGTCGGCGCCGGCGGCCAGGAGTGCCTCGACTGCGGCCGAGCACCGGCTGCGGACCGCCCGATGCAAGGGGGTCACCCCGCCGAGGGCGGCGGCGTCCGGGTCGGCGCCCGCGCCGACGAGGTATTCGATGACCGCCCGCTGGCGTGCCGGGTCCCAGTTTGCCGTGCCGGGCTCGCCGGTCACCGCCGCGTGCAAGGGCTCGGCACCCCGGCGGTTGCGGGCGCGAACATTGGCGCCGCGCGCCACCAGGTCCTGCGCCGTCTGGCGGTCGTATGCGAACGCCGCCGCGTGCAGCGCGGTGTCTCCTTCGTAGACCTGAGCGTGACACCGGTCGATGAAGAACTCGTCCCGGCGCGCTAGGCGCGCCGTTGCCAGCGACGGCGCAGCGTCAAGCAACGTCCCCGCGAATGCGCGGTCACCGGCCGCGATCGCCATCAGCAGGCTGGCCAGATCTGCGCTGTCAGCCACGCGGCACGCTTCCTCCCCGACACCGCCGGTGACCCAGGAGCCGGGGCACGATCACTGCAGCCGCCGCCGGCGGCACCAGCAGCTGGCCCCAAACCGGAGAAGTCTCTGCAGTGGCCCGCCCAGGCAGCTTCCCGCAGCCGACCACGACCGGTCACGGACGCCAGGTTATTCCACTGGGGCCGCCGCATCCCGGGGACAACGGCGTCATCCGGCGTACGGCTCCGGAGTGGCCGGATAGGTCAGCCCGCCCGGCGTGCGCCAGACCAGTGTGCCCGGCCGCGGCTGGGTGAGGCGCCAGGCGGGAAGCTGTTTCAGCTGATGGTGCCGCCGGCATTGCGGATACAGGTTGCAAGTGCAGGTCAGGCCGCCTTCCTCATACGGCGTGGTGTGATCGATGTCGCAGGACGCGGCGGGCCGGCGGCATAGGGGATAACCGCAGTCCCGATCGCGGGCTTCGATGAACCCACGCAGCCAGCCCGGGACCCGGTAGCCCGGAACCGAGCGCTCGTGGGCGCAGGGCCCAGGTTCGCTCTCGGCAGGCTCTCGATCCAGCGCGGTCCGGCCGACCCGCAGCACCGCGCGGATCACTACGCCCAGCCGATCCGGCCCCCCGTCCTGGGTGCTGACCGGATACCGCGGATCGAGCACGCTGACCGGCACCGTGACGGTGACCCGGCCAACCAGACCCGGAATCGTTAGTCCGGGCCGACCCGCTGATCCCGATCCACCGGATGGCCCAGCCCGGCCGCCTGGCCCAGCCCGGCCGCCTGGCCCAGCCCGGCCGCGTGGCCCAGCCGGGCGGGGCGGCCCATCCCGGCCGCGTGGCCCAGCCGGGCGGGGCAGCCCAGCCTCGCCATGAGGCTCAGCCCGGCGGGGCGGCCCAGCAAGGCTGCGTGGCCCATCCCGACCGTGCGGCCCAGCCCGGCCGGGTGGCCCATCCCGGCCGCGTGGGCCGACCCGCCCGGGCGGCCCGGCGCGGGCGTAGCCCGGTGCGCGGATCGTGGTGACCGCACGCGGCTGGCCGCTGGCGCCGACCACGATGACCCGCCACTCACAGGTCGCATCGTCCGCCGCGGACCGGGCCACCTCCTGGGCGACCATCGGGGTGACCGGGCCGATCCGGCTGAGCTGACCGGGCTCGCCGGAGAACCCGGCCAGCGTGCGCAACGGCACCGTGAGCATGGCCCGCAGCTTCAGCCGGTGACCAGCGCCCCAGTCCCGGCCGGGCAGGTCCGCGCAGGAGGGGTCCGGCGAGGCACCGGGCAACGGGCCCTGGGCCGACAGCCGGGGCCACGAGGACTGCAGCGGGTTTCCCGCGCCACCGTTCGGGATCTGGCCTCTAGCGGCAGGACCGTCAGGGCGGGGGCCGCCAGAAGCAGAACCGCCCCACCCAGGACCGCCAGCCAGACCGCCTCCGCATCCGGGACCGCCGGCCGGGCCGCCACCCCGCCCAGAACCACCAGCCGGACCGCCATCCCACCCAGCACAGCCCCGCCCAGAACCACCAGCCGAACTGCCTCCCGGTTCTGGGCCGACCGACTCCGCCGGGTCGTCCGGCCCCGCGGGGGCGCCCGGCCCCACCGGATCGCCCGGCCCCACCAGGCCATCTGGCCCCGCGGGGGCGCCCGGCCCCGGGTCGCCCGGCCCCACCAGGTCGCCCGGACCCCCGGGGGCGCCCGGCCCCGCCGGATCGTCCGATGCTGGCTGGCCGGGCGGGGCCGGTGGATCGGCGGGCGGCAGGCCGAGGACCAGCCGGATGAGCACCTGCGCCCGCAGCAGGTCAATACCACCGGCCGCCCCGCCATCCTGCAGGGTCCTGGCGATGGCATTGATCCGCGTCCAGGCGGCACTGGCCTGCGCGGCGGGCAGGAACCGGCCGAGCAGCGACGCGGTCCCGTCCGGCTCACCAGCCAGTTCGACCCGGGCATTCCGCTCGGCCTGCTTGCGTCTGCGCTCGGCCGCCGCCGGATCAACCGAGATCACGGCGCGCCGTAGCGAGGCACACAGCTGACCGGTGGTCTGCTGCCCAGCCCTGGGCAGAACCTTCTCTTCTACCTTCCGGGCCCCGCCATCATCGAGAGGCGTCGTGTACTCATCGATGACCTTCGCCCGGGCGAGGTCGATCGTTCCCTCAGCTAAGGCGGCCAGGGTGCGTGGCAGCCTGCCCTTCAGGCTGACCGCCAGGCTCATCCAGTAGCCGGCCGAGCACTGGGTCAAGGTCAACGCCAGTGCCAGCTCATCGGGCGCGAAGTCAGCTGGGTCCTGCTTGTTCAGCGTGCGGCCCGGTCCGGCGTCGCTGGTGACGCCCCGGCGGCGGGCCAGCTCGGCGACCCCGGCGAGCTCCTGGGCCTGCGCCCACGAGGTGACCTTGCGCCAGCTAGCCAGGGAGCTGACCAGCCCGGCGTCGTCCAGCTGCTCGGCCGACGCGCAGCTGAGCCAGCCAGCGAGGGCCGGGCCGGGCGACAAACGGGCCTGTCCGGCGAGGTCGCCGAGTGGAACCTCGGCAGGCGGGTCAGTCGCAAGCGAGTCAGTCGCAGGCGAGTCAGTCGCAGGCGGGTCAGTCGCAGGCGGGTCAGTCGCAAGCGAGTCAGTCGCAAGCGAGTCAGTCGCAAGCGAGTCAGTCGCGGAAGCGCCCTTCGCAGGCGGTTCTACGACTGCCGGTTCCGCGGCAGACAATTGGGACGCGGGCGGTTGCGATGCAGGCCGTTGCGATGCAGGCGGTTGGGACGCAGGCGGTTCGGTGACGGACGTCCCGGTGGCAGGCCGATCACAGCTAGCCCACTGCCGGATGTGGCGTTCGGCGGCGCCGAGGATGTCCTCGAGCTGGAGGCCACCAGCCCAGGAGAGCATGAGCCCGGTGGAGTCGCCAGTCCCCTGGCCCGGCGCGGGGACCGCTCGCGGCCACGGGCCGGGGCCTGGACGCACCTCGTCGGGCGCTGCGGACATCAAGCTCACCTCCCAAGCCCGGCTAACACGTCACTCGCCTGGCAGCTACGCCAATACGAACATGCTAGCGATACCTGCCGACATTTCTGGGCAGCGAAGCAGCGATGCGGCGGGCAGCCGGGCGATGGCCGGGGCGGCTGAGGTTCGGGGCGCGCCCGTGCGGGCTCCCGCCGCCCTGTCCACGAAAGGGCAGCTGCGCCGCGGCATCAACCGCAGCTACCCCACGGCTCCCAGGCGACGGCTCCCAGGCGCCGGCATCTATGGCACTGGCACCCCGGCACTGGCACCCCGGCACTGGCACCCGCACCCCGGCACCCGCACCCCGGCACCCGCACCCCGGCACTGGCACTCAGCCCATTTCAACCTGATCTTGGTGCAGCTTCGCCTGTGCCCGGCGGCGCGGCCATGGGCTGCTTCTGTGCCACCCTCAGCTGATGGAACTGAACGAGGACACGGTGCTGGCGGCGGTGAACGACCTGCGCGCCCGCACCGGCGAGCGGGTCTTCACCCTCATCGAGATCGCCGAGGCGATCGAAGGGCAGCGGGTCACCCCGCCACCCGGCCTGCGCGCACCCACCGGCGGCAATCCCCACTCCGAGCTGGTCCCGCCAATCACGGCCCGGGCCAGGACAATCAACAACATCTTGCTGCGGCTCGGAGAGGAGGGGAAGCTCGCGGTAGAACCGGCCGCCATGGTGGTGTTCCCGCCCCAATAAGTGAGCCTCTCATCATTCTGATCTCGGGAGGGGGCGCAGACGGGCTGATCAGGACAGGCGTGTCGGCTTCCGGTGAACGCGCGAACGCCCAGCTCAAAACCTGGCCCATCCGGGGCAAAGTCCGGTACTGCCCCTAGCGCGCCGGTCAGCTCACTAAGCCAGCCACGTCCTGCCGACCCATGAGATCACCGGATGAAACTTCACTGGCAGCTACGGCACCGGCATCTACGCAACGAATTTGCGCAACAACGCGGGTAAGCCTTGCGTTGAGCCTTGATCACCGGAATCGTACGCCGTGTCTGCGCACATCAACGGGCGCGCAGCGACGGAAGGAGTCCCCGTTCCGGGGGGCGGCAGGGGGCGGTACGGGTAATGACACCTGGTGCACGGGTGATCTCGGCGTGCTGGCGAGTTCTTTTCGTCCTCCCGGGCTTCAGCCGCGTGGACTGGGCATCTCCGGGCATCGGCATCCCGGCAACCATTCCGGGACCGCCCCGGACAGCGGATCGGAGGAACAGGCATGAGGGGCTTTAAGAACTTTCTGTTGCGCGGCGACATCATCGTGGTCGCCGTCGGACTGGTAGTCGCGCTGGCGTTCAGCATGCTGATCGCGGCGTTCACCACCGACATCATCAACCCGATCGTGGCGCGTTTCGCGGGCGGCACATCATCCGGGCTCGGCGTGCAGCTCGGCTCGGACCACAATCCCAAGACGTTCGTGAATTTCGGCGACTTCATCTCCGCGATCATCTACTTCATCATCTTCCTCGCCGTCATCTACTTCATCATCGTCGTGCCCTACCGCCACCTCCAGGCGCGCCGCGGCCAGACCGTGTTCGGGGATCCGGCGCCGGTCAAGACCTGCCCCTTCTGCCTGTCCACCGACCTGCCGACCGCCGCAACCAAGTGCAAGTACTGTGGCGCCGACCAGCCAGCGACCACCGCCACCTAACCTGGGCCGGAGCTGGGCCCGGCCGGAGCTGGGCCCGGCCGGAGCCGACGGGTCACTTGGCGTCGGCGTAGCAGCTGACTACGGCGGTGTTCACCGGGAACCGCACCGGGGTGTCACCGAACACCAGCTGGCCAGCTTCATCGGCGGCGGCGGTGATGGCGTCGACCACGGCCGGCGCCAGGTCCTCCGGGCAGTGCACGATCACCTCGTCGTGCTGAAAGAACACCAGCCCCGGCCCGGCCAGCGGGTCCGGCAACGCAGCCGGCGAGGGGTCGTGGGGCAGTGGCGGGCACCGGCCGTTAGGTAGGGAAAGGGCAGAAAGGCGGCGGCGCAGCCCGGCCAGCAGGACGAGCGCCCAGTCCGCCGCGCTGGCCTGCACAACGAAGTTACGGGTAAACCGGCCGCGGGCGCGCAGCGAGCGCCGCGCTGGCTGGTCGGCCGCGTCCGGGTCGTCAGCGGACGCGGTGAGCCCGCGCCACTCCGCGGACGGCGGCGGGCAGGCGCGGCCCAGCCGGGACCGGACGACCCGGCCCTCCTCGCCCGCTCGGGCGGCGGCGGCCACGTAGCGGTCGGCCCGCGGGAACCGGCGCCGGAGCACGGCCAGCAGCTGTGCGGCCTCGCCGCCCGCTCCCCCGTACATCGCGGACAGCAGGGCGACCTTGGCTTTGGCGCGGTCGCCGCCGAACGTGCCGGCCAGCGCCTGGTACAGGTCACCGGCCGCGGCGGCCTCGGCGAACGCGTGGTCGCCGGCCAGCGCGGCCAGCACCCGGGGCTCCAGCTGTGCCGCATCCGCCACCACCAGCACCCACCCGGGGTCGGCGACGACCGCGCGGCGCAGCACCCGGGGGATCTGCAGCGCGCCGCCGCCGCGGCTCGCCCAGCGGCCGGAGACGACCCCGCCGACCACGTACTCGGGGTGGAACCGGCCGTCGCGGGCCCACTCGTCCAGCCACGCCCAGCCGTGCGCCGCGTGCAGCCGGGCCAGTTCCTTGTACTCCAGCAGCAGCGGGACCGCGGGATGGTCGAGCTGCTGCAGCACACCCGATCGGGTCGACGTGATCTTGATCCCCTCGCTGGCGAACGCCTTGACCAGCTGGGCTGGGGAGTCGGGGTTCACCTGACGGCCGCCGAACGCGGCCGAGATCTGGCTGGCCAGGGCGGCCAGCCGGGCCGGCCGCAGGCCAGCCAGCGGCCGCGGGCCGAGCAGCCCGGCCAGCAGCTCGTCGTGCACGTCCGCCCGCCAGGGCAGGCCCCGGGCCTGCATCTCGGCCGCGACCAGGCCGCCCGCGGACTCAGCCGCGGCCAGCAGGCCGAACCGGCCGGGATGCGGGTCGGCGGCGACCCGGCGGAGCTGATCGGCGTGCGCCGCGACCAGATCAGCCAGGACTACGCGGGTCTGCGCCAGCCCGGGCTCGGCCGGGCCGAACAGCGTCGCCTGCCGCGCCGCCCCGGCCCGCCCGGCGGCCCCGTCCGGCGGCGCCGCGAGCGGCCCAAGCAGCCCGGGCAGCCCGGCCCGCCGCCCTTCCCGGGCCTGCAGCAGCGCCTCGGTCAGCCGCAGGTCGTGGCAGCGATCCACGCGCACCCCGGCCCCCAGCAGCGACTGATAGGTCACCGCCGTATCAGCCCAGACCCAGCGCACCGCGCCGGTGCGTTCGTAGCCGGTCACGGCACCCGGAAGATCGTTCACCATAACGGCCGGACCGTGGCTGGTGCCGTCCTCAGCCAGCTCGTTCAGCAGGGCCGTGCGCCCAGGCCCGGCCGCCACTGCCACCCGCACAGTCAGATTCTCCGCCGGCCTGCCGACAATCGCGAGCGGCCACCCCGGACATCAGCCAGCGGCGGGCGCCGCGCCATCGCGCGGCTGGTGTCCGGGCCCGGCCTGGTCCCTGGGCTGGCCAGGCCGGGCCCAGACGTCTTATCCCCCAGACCCGGACGCCGGCCAGTGCAGGCCGCGGCCCGGCATGAACCCCTTGCCGCGCAGCCGCGAGAGGTCGATAACCCCGGTCACGGTGGCCATCGAACCGCGCACGGTGGTGATGACGCGCACCTGGTCGCCCGCTTTGACCGAGGCGATGCCCCGGCCCGGGATGACCCGGGCGGCGGTGGTCACCCGGTAGGTCCTGGTGTAGCCGTCCGCGCTGCGGACGGTGAGGGATGCGCCGCTGACCGCGGTGACCTTGCCCATCTGGAAGGCTTCGGTCTGGTACCCACCGCCCGCCGCCGGGACGACGAACTGGCCATGCACGGCACCGCCGGGGAAGAACAGGCCGCCGAACGGGAACGCGTGGTGCCGCCCCGGGCCCCTGAATGGGGGCGGCTGGCCTGGGCGCCAGAAGCGGGACGGTGGCTCGCTGGGTGCTGCGGTGCCGGGCGATGGCGCCGGCGATGGGCGACCGAGCTGGGCCGCGGCTGCGGCCGGGACGGCTGGGGAGGAGGACGAGGTGGCGAGCGCGGCCCCCACGACACCAGCCACCAGGGCCGCGGAGGCGATCGCGATCAGGGTGAGCGGATGGCCGTACCGTCGGTTCGGTGGCCGCCCGCTCGGAGATGTCACGAGCACCAGCCAACCGCCCGCACCTTAGCCGAAGCTGAAAGCCCGCTCAGGGATGGCTGTCAGGGACCAGGAACGCGACAAAGCCCGCGGCCAGCGCGACCGCGACGCGCTGCCGAAAACGGGGACTGGTCAGCCGGGCCGCGTCGGCCGCGTCGCGCATGTTGGCGCACTCGATGAAGACCTTGGGCACGGTGGACAGGTTCAGCCCGCCGAGGTCGGTGCGCACGTCGAGGCCCCGGGTTCCCACGTAGTCCGAGTACGGCTCGCGGGTGAGCCGGTGGTAGGCGTTCCTGATGTCCAGCGCGAGCCGGTGCGACGGGCCGATGATCGCGCCATTGTGCCCGGGCACCAGGCCGGGCGCGATCACCTCGAAGCCCCGCCCGGTGGGCGGCCCGCCGTCGGCGTGGATGGAGATGGCGGCGTCGGCGTGCGCACGGTTGCCGATCCGCGCCCGCTGGGTCACACACGGGCCCACCCCGTGGTCATTGCGCCGGGTCAGGATGACCTTGGCGCCGTCCGCGCGGAGCAGCCGGGCCAGCCGGACGGCCACATTGAAGCTGAACGCGTGCTCGGGGTAGCCGGCGTCGGTCTGCGCGCCGGCCGTGTCGCACGGCTTCCATTCGGTGATGACATTGACCAGCCGGTCGATGATCGCTGGATGCGACCCGTTGCCGCCGTTGTGCCCGGGATCCAGCACGATGACCTTGCCGGCCAGCGGCTGGGCGGCCGGCGTGCTCACCGGGCTAGCGGGGCGCGCCGCGCTGGCCGGACGCTCAGGCTGAGCCGTCCCGGCGGCCGGGCTGGCCGTGCCGGATGGCTGGCCGGCCGGCCGCCCGGCGGCACTCGCTGTCCCCCCGGAGCGGCTGGACCGCATCCCGTTGGCGCTGGCTGAGCTGGCGCACCCGGCCACCAGGCCGCCCACCAGGCTGGCCGCCAGCAGCAAGCCCAGCCAGCCGGCCGCCCGGGGCGGCCGGGGCGAGGCGCTGCGCTGCATCATGGTGGCTGCATCATGGTGGCGGTCTCCTGCGGGCCGGAGCGATGACCAGACCGAGACTAGCGGGCCGGGGGACTCCGGCGGACGGCACGAGTCGGGCCCGCTCACCCACACCGGCGCATACACGCTAATACCGGCGTGCCGACTAGACACTTACCCGGAAAAAATCGCCTAGATTGCGCGTGTGGGACATCTAATTTAATTGGCCTTGTCACACGGTAAGAGCCAATCGAATACCTTCTTCTCTACGTGATCTAGCTGACAGACTCTTCCACCTTACGTTAGTGTTCTCGGCGGTACCCAGCCCCCGCGCAGCTGGTCAATCACGATGGAGGAAAGTGACCACGCACCGCATATCTCAGGTGCTCGCCGGGGCTACCGGGAAAGCGGCCGATGTGATTGCCGCCATCGGATAAGCCGCGACCGGGCCACCAGCCTTCAATGACGTGGACATCTGTGACCGAAGCCGGTCACTCGCCGGGGGAGGATCTCCTAGATCATGGCGACCCATGATGACTATCCGACAGTACACGAAATCACAAGGGGGAGAACTTATGAAGGGCGGTCCGGGGTTCGGGGCGGTTATCTGGATAGTGTTCGGGATATCGGCGTTGGGCACTATGATCGTGGCCTTGAGCATACGGCTGTTCTTCCGCCGCCGGAAAATGGCCACCGATATCTAACTGACCAGCGCGAATACCGGATTCCCCGGGTCAGCTTCCGGTCGCGGAGACAACTGGCGATATTCCCGCTGCTGGCGATCCTGGCGGGATCGCTTTTCCTGCATCGCGCCGTGCTGGGTCACTGGACCCCCTCGGCAAGCGGGATGTACGCGCTGTGGGCGCTCAGCCTCGGTTTCGTGCTGGCCCAGCTGGTCCTGTCCTGGTCCCAGCGTCCCTTCACGGTGACCCCGGCCCAGCGCGCCAAGCTGGAGCGGCTGGCGGTCGCCGCCGTGGTCCCCTGCTACAACGAGGACCCAGCCATCCTGGACCGGACGATCTACTCGCTGTTCCACCAGACCCGCCAGCTCAACTGGATCATCGTGGTCGATGACGGTTCCCGGGTGGACTACGCGGAGGTCCGGGCCCGCTGGCAGGCCTGCCCGTCCGCCACCGAGTTCGTCTGGATCCGCCAGGAGAACAGGGGCAAGAAGCACGCCCAGGCGGCGGCGTTCTCGGCCATCCCGCAGGCCGACGTCTACGCCACGATGGACTCCGATTCCGCCCTGGAGCAGCGGGCCATCGAGGAAGGCCTCAAGCCATTCGCCTCGCGCGAAATCGTTTCGGTCGCGGGCCTGGAGATGGCCTACAACCTGACCACGAACATCCTCACCCGGGCCATGGGGCTGCGGTCGCTGGCGTTCCAGCTGTTCACGATGAGCGCGCAGAGTGTCGCCGGGGGCAACGTGATGATCAACCCGGGAGCGTTCTCGCTCTACCGGGGATGGCTGATCCACCGGATCCTGCCCGCCTACCTGGGGGAGACCTTCTTCGGGGTGCCGGTGACGCTGGGCGATGATACCGCCCTGACCCTGTACGCACTGTTGCACGGGCGGGCGGTGCACCAGCCCACGGCGGTCGCGATGCCGGTGTACCCCGAGACCCTGTCGCACCACCTGCGGCAGTGGACCCGCTGGATGCGGGCCTCCACCATCCGGACCCTGTGGCGGTTTCGCTACCTGCGGATGCACACCTACGCCTGGTGGTTCGTGGTGTACCAGCAATACGCCTTCTTCGCCTCGGTGGCCGTGTCGCTGGCCGTGCCGTTCGCCTGGCCGGCCACCCGGAACCTGGTCCTGGCCAGCACCGTCGCCCTGGTCGCGTGGCCGCTCGCGGTGGCCATCCGGCTCACCACCGTGAAGCGCTCCGACCTGCGCTGGTTCTCCTGGCTGGCGTCCATCTTGCTGCTGCCGTTCGCGGCCCTGTGGTACCTGCTGGTGCTGCGCCAGATCCGCTTCTACGGCATGGCCACCTGTCACCGCCAGGGCTGGATCACCCGCGGCAAGGTCGAGGTGGCCATCTCCAATCCCCACGTCCCCTCCGTGGAGGTGTTGTGACCTACCGGGCCAGGCTGGCCGCGGCGGCGATCGCGGCCACCGCGGTAGCCATCACGGTGACCGGCACGGTGGCGGCGCTGTCGATATACCAGCGGCAGCCGGCCCACTCCGCACCCCGGGATGGGCTGCCCCTGGCCAGCTCCGCAGCCTCCCCCCACCAGCCGATCCGCCCGGCCACCCTGCGCTACGTGGGCGTCTTCGAGCGCGGCGCCCCCAAGACCTACCAGCCGGTGCGGCAATTCGCCACGGTGGCCGGGCGCAAGCCCAATATCACCGTGTACTACAGCGCCTGGGGCGAGCCGTTCCGGGCCCGGTTCGTCACCGCGGCCGCCCAGGCCGGGGCCGTGGTGCTGGTGCACCTGGAGCCCCGGCACCAATCCATGGCCTCGATCGCGGCTGGGCAGTGGGATGGCTACCTGCACCGCTTCGCGGCGCAGGTCCGGCGCTACGGCGGCCAGGTCATCCTGAGCTTCGCCCCCGAGCCGGACGGGCGCTGGTACCCCTGGGGCTGGCACCACACGCCAGCCGCCGAGTGGATCGCGGCGTGGCGGCACGTGGTGACGCTGTTCCGGGACTCGGGTGCGACCAACGTGACCTGGCTGTGGGACATGAGTGGAGTCAGCAACGCGACCGGGCCGGTGCGCGACTGGTGGCCCGGGGACGAGTACGTGGACTGGGCCGGGGTGGACGGCTACTACTTCACCCGCAAGGACCAGTACCGGAACGTGATCGGCAAGACGGTCAGCGATATCCGCGAGTTCGCCAGCAAGCCGATCATGCTCTCCGAGGTCGGCATCGGGCCGCGGGCCGGAAAGGTGGCCAAGATGCCGGGGCTGTTCGCCGGCCTGCGCCGCGACCATCTGCTCGGCCTGATCTGGTTCGATGTCAGCCAGCACCGCGGCCTGTACCACCAGGACTGGCGGCTGGAGGGCCACCCGGCGGCGGTGGCCGCATTCCAGGCCGGGATCGCCACCATGCCGCGGCGCAGCCCGGCTGTCCCGACGCGCCGGCCCGGCAGCGCGCGGCGCCGGCCAGGCAGCGCGCGGCGCCGGCCGGGCGCCGCGACGAGCCGCTGAAAGCAGCTGAGCGGCGCGGGCCCGGCAACTCCTGGCCCGCGCCGCTCGGTGGATCTGCTCAGCGGGTGAAACCGGCTCAGTAGCCCGCCGCCTTCATTTGCTGGAAGAACTGCTCGGTGGTGGGGATGTCCCCGGCCGCCGCGACGAACATCCCGTCGGGGCTGATCGACTTGGCCGCCGCGACCATCTGGTTCAGCGTCCCGAAGTCGGTCGAGACCTCCGAGAACACCTTGACGCCGGAGCTGGCGCCGCGCGCCTGGACGGCTGCGGTGTTGTACAGCCAGTCGTACTCGGTCAGGTTGGGTGCGTTGTACTCGTCCTGGACGAGGAGGATGTCGCCGTATTTCGCGGCCGTCGAGGGGATGCCGACCCGGACGTACCACTGGTCGCTGGACTCACCCTTCTGCTGCGGGTACAGCGAGCCCTGGACGCTGCTGAGGTCGCGGGCCGGGGCCATGATGACCTTGAACCCGTTGGCGTGGGCCAGCTGGCCGAACTTGCGCAGGTAGGTCACCGGGTCCTGCTGCTCACTGACCGGTGTCGAGGTCCAGTTCTCCGGGTCATACATGACCCACTTGTACGGATAGGTGATCGCCCGGTTCGCGACGTCCGAGGCGAACTTGGCGTAGGAGGTGTAGTCGAGGACGGGCGTGGTCGCATACCCGCTCTGCATGGGTGACTGAGTGGTGCTGGCACCGGCGCCGAAGGCCGACGGCGTGTTGTAGAAGTGGGCCGTGGTCGCCGGGTCCTGCTGGCTGAGCTGGTGGATGTTCCCGGACATGGCCGCCCACTGCATGGTGGAGGCGGCCGAGGCCTGGCTCGCGACGGCCAGCACCAGCCCGGCCGCGCCTGCGGTGACCAGCGCGGCCCCGGCGGCCAGCCAGCCCCAGTACCGGTGCAGCCTGCTGGGGATCTTGCTGCTCAGCCGCCCCGGCCCGGCGCGGGCCGTTTGGTTCGTGGCGGGGGTGTTTGCGGATGCTGGCTCCCGATTGTCATTCATGACGAGCCCCGAATTTCTGCACTGATTCCACTTGGCTTCATAATCAGTGTCGAAAAAATTGCCGCCGGCCCTCCAGGGGATTGCGCCCTGACTTGGCGGGGACGTTTTACCCGGTCCGTTTGGCGTGAGGCGGGCCTGCAATCAGGGAAAAAGGACCCGGTCCAAATATCCCGGGCCGCGATAAGCCATGACGGCGTAGCCAAGGGCCAATCCCGTGAGCCCCGGCCGGTGGGACCGGCCCGGTGAGCCCCGGCCCGGTGGGACCGGCCCGGTGGGACTGGCCCGGTGGGACTGGTTCAGTAGCCGGCCGCCTTCATGTCCTGGAAGAACTGGGCGGTCCGGGACGTCTGGCCGGCCGTCGCGACGAAGTATCCGTCGGGACTGATGGACTTGGCCGCGGCCACCATCTGGCTTGCGCCTGCGCAGTCGCCGGCGACTTCCGAGAACACCTTCACGCCCGACCTGGCCCCGCGGGCCTGAGCGGCTGCGCTGTTGTACAGCCAGTCGTACTCGGGCAGGCTGGCCGCGTTCATCTCGTCCTGGACAACGTAGGCGTCGCCGTAGGTCGCGGCGGCCGAGGCGATGCCGACCCGGATGTACCACCTGTCGATCGACTCGCGGCGCTGCCGGGGCAGTTTCGAGCCGGGCACGGCGCCCAGGTCGCGGGAGGGCGCCATGATGATCTTGAGCCCGTGGGCGTGGCCCAGCCGGCCGAACCTGCGCAGGTAGGTCTTCGGGTCCTGCTGCTCACTGACCGGTGTCGAGGCCCGGTGCTCCGGGTCATACATGACCCACTTGTACGGATAGCTGATCGCCCCGTTCGCGACGTCCGAAGCGAACCTGGCGTACGAGGTGTAATACAGCACCGGCGTGGCGGCGTATCCCCGCTGCACCGGCGTCCTGACCAGGCTGGCCCCGGCCCCGAAGGCCGAGGGCGTGTTGAAGAAATGCGCCGTGGTCGCCGGGTCCCGGCGGCTGAGCTGCTGGATGTTCCCGGCCATCATGGCCCACTGCGGCCGCGTCGCCGCAGAGACCTGGCCCGTACCGGCCCAGGCCACCCCGGCCATACCGGCGGTGACCAGCGCGGCCGCCGCGGCCACCGACACGCGGTACCGCGGATGCGCGGGGGTGTTTGCGGACGCCGGTTCCCGATTGGCATTCATGACGGGCCTGAGATTTCTGCACTGATTCCTTATCGCTTCATAATCAGTGTCAGCAGAATCCCAGCCGGCGCCCCAGAGAATTGTGGCCTGACTCGGCGGGGACGTTTTTCCGGTCCGTTCGGCGCTGGGCCGTCCCGCAGCTGGAGTAAGAAGGCCCATGCCGAAAGGCCCAGCCGAGATGGCCGGGTGAGCGCGGTCAGCCAGGTAGCCGCCGCCATCGGGCGGGCGTGAGGAGCCGGGCGTGGCGAGCCGGGGCGCGGTGATGTGGGGACCGGCCGCAGCATCTGGGGACCGGCCGCAGCATCTGGGGACCGGCCGCAGCATCTGGGGGCCGGCCCGGCAGCGTGAGCGGTATGGCGCGCCCGTTCGGTCGGCGAAACCGGGTTCCGCAGCGCCAGGTCACTGTGTCCGGCCTATCCGGATTGCCGGCTGGAACGCCAGGTCCAGGGGTCATACATAACTCAAAGTGCTTGAACGAAAACTGTTCGTTACTACTATTGGGTGACTACAGGGAGTCAAGCCCTATACCCGCAGAAGGGATGCTGACATGACCTGTCTACCAACCAGTCCGCCCTTAAGGATCTTGGTGAGCGTGCTGACGGGCGTGGTTGCCGCGGCCGTCATGGGGGTCACGAGCGCCACCGCCTCGACGCCGCCGGCGACCACGTGCAGGCCCTGGCAGGCCTTCCACGTCACCGGGACCAATGGCCAGCCATACGTCATCCGCAACAAGCCCAGCATCAACCACAACGACCATGGCATGTGCGTCTCGGACCCGGGCCGGCGTGCGGGGTTCAGAGTCACCCGCTCCCCCGGATGGGCGCAGTCGGCCAAGGTGCGCGCCTACCCCTACATCGGCACCGGGTGCTTCGAGGGGGCCTGCGCCGGCGGCCGCGGGGTGATGCGGGCCGCCGCGCTCGGGAACTACACCGTCAGCTGGAGCACGGTGACGCCGCGCAGGAGCGGCGTGTACAACTCCTCGCTGGACCTCTGGCTGGGCGCGCACACCGGCCTGGGCTCATCTGAGGTGATGATCTGGCTGCGCTACAGCAAGCCGGCCTGGTGGACCAAGCGCTACCCGACGGTCCGCATCGACGGCGCGAAGTGGTACGTGGTGACGAAGCCCACCGTCGGGGGGCTGCACTACATCTCCTTCCGGCGGGCCACGCCGGCGAACTCAGCGAGGCTGCGGCTGGCGCCGTTCATCACGGCGGCACGGCGCGCTCGCGCGGTCACCGCCTCCTCGATGCTGTGGAGCGTCCAGGCGGGCTTCGAAATCTGGTCGGGTGGCCAGGGCCTGGCCGTGACCCACTTCTCCACCAGCGGCTAGGAGTGACGCCGGCTCAGCCGACGGCCCCATAAGCGGGTGACCGGGCGGTATCCGCCCGGTCACCCGCACCCGGCCACCCGCGCGCGCCGCCAGCTGCCTGATTAAATTGGTCATACCGCACTATCACTGGCCATATTACCGATATACCGCGACACAAATCATCACGCATATAAGAACACGTTACAGGAATGCGTTTGCCAGCACCGGCGCCCCGCTAGTAGCGTCCGACGTACCCCGCAGGAGAGCGCCAGCTCGCAGCCGGAAGCCTGGCCGCTTTCCAAGTTCTCGGCAGGCCAGCTGCGCGAGCAGTGCTTTCTGGCGTTGCTCGCCAGAAACGAATTCGCCCTCCGTTCACGGGCCCAGTCACGAGTTAACAGGGGTTGAGGATGCGCGATACGGATTTCCCCGCGGATGACCGGCCTGATATCCGCGGGCGAGCTGCCCGCGGGTCGCTGGGCCGGCGCAGGTTCCTGGCCGTCGGCGGTGCCGCCGCGGCCGTGCTGAGCGGTTTCCCGGCCCGGTCACCGGCCGCGGCCACGCTGCACGCCGGCCTGATGGCGCGCGTGGCGGGCGATCCCGCGGTCACCGGCTCCTGGACCGCGCCGTTCGGCCTGACCCTGGTTTCCATTCACGCAGTCCTGCTGCACACCGGGAACGTGCTGCTGTTCTCCTGGCCGAACCAGACGGTCGGGAGCGACGCGGTGCTATGGAATCCGGGAACCGGCAAGGTCACCAACATTGCCCTGACCTACCAGCGGGACATCTTCTGTGGTGGCACCACGGTGCTCTCCGATGGCCGCGTGTTCATCGCGGGCGGCCATGTCTGGCAGGGAGCGATCCAGCCTACCCAGGGTGTGATCAACACGACGATCTTCAACCCGGCGTCCAACGCCTGGACCGAGGGGCCGACGATGTCGCAGGCCCGCTGGTACCCGACCACGACGCTGCTCGGTGACGGTTCGGTGATCATCTGCGGAGGAACCATACAGACGGGCGCCAGCGCGAGCACCGTGGACCACTACAACCCGGTCAGCAACACCCGCACCACGCTGCCGGCCACGGCCAGCAAGACCATGGTCACCTACCCGCGGATGAAGCTCCTCACCAGCGGCCTGATTGCGTGGACCAACTTCCCCACCACGCAGTACCTGAACCCGGTCACCGCGAAGTGGACAACAGGCCCGAAGCTGGAGTCGGGCAGCCGGAGCGTGACCGACACGTCGGTGCTGCTGCCCGGGCTGACCACCATCCTGGAGGCGGGGGGGCTCACCTCGTCCGGCACCACCGCCACCGCGGAGCTGCTCAACCTGTCCGCCAAGACCCCGGCCTGGGCCTATACCCAGGCCATGCACTACCCGCGGACGTGGTCCAACGCGGTGCTGCTGGCCGACGGCACGGTGCTGGTGGTGGGCGGCGGCGCGTCCAGCTACTACAACGGCCCGGTCCTCACCCCCGAGCTGTACAACCCGGCCACCGGGACCTGGACCGAGATGGCGGCCCAGACCGCGCCGCGGATGTATCACTCCACCGCGCTGCTGCTCCCGGACGGCCGGGTGCTGTCGGCCGGGCAGAGTTCCGGCAAGTACGAGCAAACCGGCGAGGTCTTCTCCCCGCCTTACCTGTTCAAGGGCGCGCGGCCGGTGATCACCAGCGCGCCGGGTGCCCTCGGCTACGGCAAGGCGTTTACCGTCAGCACCCCCCAGGCCGCCAGCATCGCCAAGCTCGCCCTGGTCAAGGCCGGCGCGGTCACCCACTCCAACAACTTCGACCAGCGCTACGTCCAGTGCACCTTCACCGCCAGCGGCACCCGGCTGAACGCGACCTCGCCGCCCGACGCCAACCACGCGCCGCCCGGCTGGTACCTGCTCTTCCTGGTCAGCACCGGCGGGGTGCCTTCGGTAGCCAGCTGGGTGCAGGTCGGCTAGGGTGCGCTGGCTCCGCGCGGGGCTGCTGGTCCTGCCCGCCCTCGGCGTGGCCGGCTGCGTGGCCGCCCTGGCCGGCGGGCTGCCCGCCGGGCTGGCCCCGGCCGGGACCGATCCGGCCGTGGGCGGCGCCGGGCTGGTGCGCGTGCTGCCCGCGAGCGACCGCGTGCTCAACGGCCCCCGCCTGGCCAAAGTCAACAGCCTGGTCGGCGGCCGCGGCGCCCTCTGGCTGACCGGCGGCACCGCACGGCAGAACCACGTTCTCTACGCGATCGACCCGGCGACCGGCCGGATCGAGGACACCACCACGCTGCCGTCCCGCCTGGTCATCAACCCCGGTGACCTGGCCACCGGGGCCGGCGCGGTCTGGGTCGCCGTCGGGGCCAGCCTCTACCGGATCGTGCCGGGCCGGTCTGGCCGCGCCGTCGCCCGCCCGTTCGCCACCCTGCGGCACGGCGGCCTGATCGGCGACGTGGTCTGCGGCTCCGGATCGGTGTGGGTGGATGACACGACTCACGGCATCGTCTACCGGTACCCGGCCCGCGTGTCCACGGCGACGGCCGCCCAGCCCGACGCGGCCATCGCCATCGGCCACGCGGCTGGCGCGATGACCATCGGCGACGGCGGCGTGTGGGTCGCCGACCCTGATGCCCGCACGGTGTCCCGGATCAGCCCGGACCGTGACCGGGTCGACGCCGTGGTGACCACCCCGAGCCCGGCGACCCACCTCACCACGGCCCGGCACAGCCTGTGGGTCACCGACGGGACGGCGCGGGTCACTGTGGTCCGTATCCATGGCCACACCCGCACCGTCCCGGTGGGCGGTGAGCCCACCGGGCTGGCCATCGGGGCCGGCTCCGTCTGGGTGGCCAGCACCTGGGCCGGCACTCTGACCCGCATCGACCCCGCACGGGACGCGGTGCTGGCCACCATCCCGGTCGGCGAGCGGCCCTACGCGGTCGCGGCCGGCCCGCGGGCGGTCTGGGTCGCCACCCTCGGCCAGCCGGTCATGAACCACACCCCGGCCCACGAGTCAGCCAGCAGCACGCTGCGCTGGCTGCTGCCGCTGTGCCGCTAGGCGTGATCAGCGAGCGCCGGGCCGCCGAGGTCAGCCTGGCCGGTGCGCCCGGCGAGCGGCGGCCCGGGCGGTGACGGTCACCGCCGTCACCGATCAGCTGACGCGCTCCGTCGCGGTGCCGCCACCGCCCAGGTCGGCTTGCTGCCGCCCGCGGGCGACCGCACCGCCGACGGTGGTCCAGGCAGCCAGCCGGGCCGAGGCCTGGCCCGGCAGCTCCCCCGCCGCCCACCCGGCCAGTTCGGCGGCCATCGTGTCGGTGATGCCGGCCGGGGCGTCGGTGATGCTGGCCGGGCCGGCCGTGGCCGCCGTGGGCTCCAGTTCGGCCGCTGGACCGTCCGGGGTGTCCTTGCTATCCGGAATATCCGGAGCATCCGGAGCATCCGGAGCATCCGGGATGTTCTGATCGCCGCGGGCGCCCGGGGTATCCGGGGCTTCCGGGGTACCCGGGGCGTGGTCGCCGGGTGAATCAGCGTCACTCGGCCCGCCGCCCGGCCCGTCGCTGTCCTGCGCATCGGTACCGGGCAGGTCGGTGCCGGGCAGGCCTGCACCAGAAGCGACCGCACTAGAAGCGTCCGCACCGGACGCGTCCGCACCGGTCAGGTCCACACCAGATGGGCCCGCACCATCAGGGTCCTGACCGGCGAGATCCGCACCGGCGAGGTCCGCACCAGCAAGGTCCGGGCCGGGTAGGGCGGCGGCCGCCGGGCTGGCACCAGGCCGGTCCGTGCCGCGCGGGTCCGCCGCGGGCTGATCCCCGGCCGGCCGATCGCCACGCGCACCCGGCACCGCGGGCTCCACCGGGTCCCGGGGTCCCCGGGCGTCCGGCGGCGGGCTGGGCCAGGCGCTGTTCAGCTGGCCGCGGCTCTCGGTGAACTCGGCCGGCCAGCCCTGAACCGGAATCCGTCCCCGCATGTCCTCGAACAAGCTCTGCTGGTCCAGGCCGCGATCCGGCGGTACCGGGGCCGCCCCGGGCGGGCCGGCCAGCGCCGGTCCCGGGTGGCCCGGCGCGTAGTGGCCATGATCGTCCCGGGACCAGCCGGTGCTGTCCTGCAGCAGCGTCGCGAGGCGCTCGGCGTCCTCGGCGTCCACGCCGAAGACGACCCGGGGCCGCCCCCACGGCTCCTCGGTCGAGTAGCCGACGTAGCTCGAGACCGGCGGCAGCGGCTCGGCCGTCAGCCCCTGCTCGGCCCGCCAGCGCTCCCACGCCCGCTCCAGCATTGTTGCGGCGCGTTGCGCGCGAGATACCAGCCGTGGGTCTGGCATTGTGCGATCCTCCCCTAAGACGCGGTGCCACGCCGGGCCCCAGCCGGGCCGCCAGCGGGCGGGCGGCACCGCCCACCACCGCCGCTGGCCTCCCCCGATACCGCGGGCCAGCACGTGTCGTGCGCGGACGCCTAGGCCGTGCCCGGTAGGTCTTCGGCCGACCCCGGACCCGCCCTAGCGTGCCGTCCGCCCCCCGTATCCGTGACGGCACGGCGACCAGTATGGCGAACCGGCGCTCCCGGCAAGAGCGATTACGAAAAGTTAGTAGCGATTACGTTAAGTAGTCACCGGCCGTGAGTTCCCAGGCCATGGCGGCGATGATCCATGGACGGCGGTGAACCCCCGCCTGGGCATGACCCCAGGTCGACCCCGGCAGTTACCTGGCCCCCCGAACGGCCTGCGCGATCACCGTTCGACCCGGCCCGGCGTCCGCCGGGGCCGACCCCCCCTTCAGTACTGCATGTCGTGCGATCTACCTCTGCGGCCGCCCCCGCGACGGCGGGTGCTGGCCTGGCCGGCGACTGGGTGAGCAGCGCTCCGCCCGGCCGGCCGGCTGTGCGCCGCTGCGCGCCGGCTACTCCGAGCGCGGTTGCGGGATGCCCGCCAGCAGCGCGCGGACCTCGGTCTCCCGGTACCGGCGGTGCCCACCGAGGGTGCGGATGGACGTGAGCTTTCCGGCCTTCGCCCACCGGGTCACCGTCTTCGGGTCAACCCGGAACATCGTTGCGACCTCCGCTGGCGTCAGCAGCGGTTCGGCCTCGGGTGTACGTGCAGACATGTCTACGGCCTCTCCTTTTGGACCAGTTCCTGCGATCCTGCGTTGTTGCTTTGCCTGGCTCCGTGCGGAGCCTGCCGTGGATGTCCCATATGGCCCACTGAGACCATATTGCCATCACCAGCGGTGACAAGTCGACCACCAGGAGCAAAGATTCTGTGTCAGGTCGCCCCCGTTGCTCCACTCATATGCATCACGCTCCGTGATTCTAGCGACACGTATCGTCGCAACGGGCGGAATCTGGAAAGTCGTCCTCTGCTACTCAGTTGGCGGCTTCGAGTGACTCCAGTGCTTGCCACCGGCTGCGCAGCCGCTGATACAGCGCGATCGCCAGTTCCTGCTGGCCTTTCCGGCAGGCGCTGAGCGCCGCCGACACCTCGGCGACCGACTGGTCAGTCTGCAGCGAATCGTCGTCGAGCACGTCCACCAGGCCGCCGTAGTCCAGTTCCACGACCGAATGCGGGTGGAACTCCGCCAGCCACCGCCCGACCTGTGCGATCTCCGCCGCCGCGGGCCATGGGCCCAGCATCCCGCTCCCACCGGCGGCGGCCCGGGCGCCACCCGCCCCGTCCCGGCCAGCCAGCCGCTCCCCCACCTCAGCGCCGCCCGGGCGGCCCGGCTCGCTGCCGGGGCTGACCGGCCCGGCGCCGGGGCTGACCGGCCCGTCTCCCTGGCCAGCCCCCAGGTGCCCGGCACCGAAGCGCCCCGGCCCGCTTAACGCGTCACCGTCGCCACAGACCGCGTTCAGGGCCCGGGCCACCCGCCGCCGGGCCTGGGGCATGGCGGTGGCGTAGCTCAGCGTCCGGGTGGCCCGGACCACCTCGGCCGGCCCGCCCGCCCCGGGGTCGCCGCCCAGCACCAGCCACCGCTCCTCGGCGGCGAACGGCACGAACCAGGCGGCCGGCACGGACCAGGTACAGCCCTGGATGAACACCCGGAGCGAGGACGCCGCGCCCTGCCACCGGGCGAAGTCGCGCAACGCCGCGTCGGCCCGGCCGTCCGGGAACGCGGTGGTCACCAGCGGCCGGGTGGTGGCCCGCAGCCGGGTCAGCGCCAGCCACGACCGGAGCCGGGTCTGCCACGGGCAGATGTAGGTGACGCCGTCCGCCCAGCGGACATACGCCTGCCCGCTCTCCTGTTCCGGCGCGGCCACCGGCGGGGAGGCGATAATCCGGTCCAGCGCCTCGGCCTGCTCCGCGTCGAGCGCCGCTGACCGGCGCGGACGCTGGGCCGACGCCGCGTAGTCGGCCCAGCGCTGGCCGTCAGGCTCGGGGAACGCGGAGAGTGGCTCGTAGACGCGCAGATAGGCCGCGTAGGGTCGCACGAACGCATCGTGGCACGCTGGACCGCCGCCGTATATGTCCAGCGGATAACGAGATCGTCACCGCATCAGCGGGGGGGATAGTCTCTGAGCCGGGGGCCGGCCCCCACCCCCAGGGCCAGCCCGCTGGCAATGAGCCAGTCCGCCGTCCCACACCGGACCCGGAGAGGTAGCCACCACAGTGACCAGCGTGTTCGCCAGCCCGCACCCGGGCAGCCCGGCTGCCAGCCCTGACCACCATCACGGGCACGAGCAGGTCGTCTTCTGCCAGGACGCGCACAGTGGCCTGCGGGCCATCATCGCCATCTACTCCACCGCGCTCGGCCCGGGCCTGGGCGGGACGCGGTTCTACCCGTACCCGGACGAGGACAGCGCCCTGGCTGACGTGCTCAACCTGTCCCGCGCCATGGCCTACAAGAACGCGCTGGCCGGGCTGGACCACGGCGGCGGGAAGGCCGTCATCATCGGCGATCCGGCCCAGCTCAAGTCCGAGACGCTGCTCCGCGCGTACGGCCGGTTCGTCGAGTCGCTGAACGGGCGCTACATCACCGCGTGTGACATCGGCACCTACAGCGAGGACATGGACATCATCGGGCGGGAGTCGCGGCACGTGACCGGGCGCACCGTGCCAAACGGCGGCGCGGGCGACTCCTCCGTGCTGACCGCGTTCGGCGTGTTCCAGGGCATGCGGGCCGCGGCCGAGCACGCCTGGGGCGACCCGGGCCTGGAGGGCCGGGTGGTCGGCGTCGAGGGCGTGGGCAAGGTCGGCCGGCGGCTGGTCACCCACCTGGTCGAGGCCGGCGCGTCGGTGGTCATCTGCGATGTGAGCCCGGGCGCGGTCGAGCGGGTGGTCACCGCGCACCCGAGCGTGCAGGTCGCCGACGGCCAGCGGGAACTCCTCGCCCGGCCGCTGGACGTGCTGGCACCGTGTGCGATGGGCGGCACGCTGGACGACGACAGCGTGGCCGTGCTGCAGGCCCGGATCGTCTGTGGCGGGGCCAACAACCAGCTGGCCCACGCCGGCATCGAGAAGCTGCTGGCCGACCGGGGCATCCTGTACGCCCCGGACTACGTGGTGAACGCGGGCGGCGTGATCCAGGTGGCGGACGAGCTGGCCGGGTTCAACTTCGACCGGGCCCAGGCCCGCGCGGCTGAGATCTTCACCACGACCCGGCAGATCTTCCGGCTCGCCGACACCGAAGGGGTGCCACCCGCGGTGGCCGCCGACCGGCTGGCCGAGCGCCGGATGTCCGAAGTGGGCAGGTTGCGGGGGATCTGGCTCGGTGCGTAGGGATTACGGCCGGGCCCGCTTCCCGACCGTAATTCGTCCCGGGCGAACGGCGCCGCCCGTATCCTGCAGAGGCGTTTACGCCGCAAAGCAGGTACGGTTGGAACCGTACGCAGGCTGGCAGCACGTCGCACTTCAAGCGGTGGAGCGGCGACGGGCGGTCTGGCCTGCGTAAAGCCGCAAATCATCAGCGCAGGGAGCAGGGGCCCGAGACAGGCTCCGCATTTCGAGGGGGTCGAGCCAATGGGGCGCGGCCGAGCCAAGGCCAAGCAGGTAAAGGTGGCACGCCAGCTGAAGTACAACAGCGGCGGCACGGACCTTGACCGGCTGCGGACTGAGCTGGGTGTGGGCAGGGACGACGCGGACACGGACGGCGACGACCCCTACGCAGACCTCGCCGGACGTTACGCCGACGACGACGAAGACGACGAGGCCGACGACCGCACCTGACCGGGCTTGGCCACCGGCTGAGCGCCGCCACCAGCTGAGCGCCGCCACCGTCAGCACCGGCTGAGCGCCGCCACCAGCTGACCGTCAGCACCGGCTGAGCCAGCCAGCCGCTGCTTAACGGACGATGCGCGCCACTGCCTAGCCCGCATGCTGTCCGGTAAGCCGGGCCATGCCAGAGCCGGGCACCACCTCGCCGATCACCCACGCCGGGACGCGCCGGCTGGCCAGCACCCCGAGAGCCCGGCCGGCGTCGGCCCGGCCCAGCACGGCCAGCATGCCGACGCCCTGGTTGAACACCCGCTCCATTTCCTCCGCCGGCACCCCGCCCGGCCCGGCCAGCAGGCCGAACACGGCGGGCGGCGTCCAGCTGCCCCGGTCGAGCTGGGCATCCACCCCGGGCGGCAGGACCCGGGCCAGGTTCGCGGCCAGCCCGCCGCCGGTGACGTGGGCGAACGCATGCACATCGCAGTCCGCGGCCAGGGCCAGGCAGTCGCGGGCGTAGATCCGGGTCGGGGTGAGCAGTTCCGCACCCAGCGGGCCGCCGATCTCCGGGTACTCGGCGGCCAGGTCCAGCCCGGCCTGCTCCAGCACCCGCCGGACCAGCGAGAACCCGTTGGCGTGCAGCCCCGAGGAGCCCAGCGCGAGGACCACGTCGCCGGCCTGAACGCGGTGCGCGCCCAGCAGATCGGCCTGGTCGACGACGCCGGTGGCCGCGCCGGCCAGGTCGAAGTCGTCCGGGCCGAAGTGGCCCGGGTGCTCGGCCGTCTCACCGCCGATCAGCGCGCACCCGGCCTGCACGCAGCCTTCGGCCACCCCGGCCAGGATGGCGGCGGCCCGCTGCGGCCGGAGCACGCCGAACACCATGTAGTCGGTCATGAACAGCGGCTCCGCGCCGCATACCACCAGGTCGTCCACGACCATGCCAACCAGGTCGATGCCGATCGTGTCATAGCGGCCTAGCCGGCTGGCCAGCACCACCTTGGTGCCCACCCCGTCGGTGGACGTGGCCAGCAGGGGCTGCCGCAGCGTGGTCAGCCTGGTCGCGTCGAACAGCCCGGCGAACCCGCCGACACCGCCGATCACCTCGGGCCCGGCGGTGCGGGCGATCGACGCCCGCATCAGGTCCACCGCCCGCTCCCCCGCGGCGATGTCCACGCCCGCCGCGCGGTAACTGCCAGCCGAGTCGTCCGGGGTCATGGCGGGGCGATGGCGGCGGTTTCCAGCAGATGCTTGCCCTGCTCCGCCTCGGCCACCGGGATCGGGTACTGGCCGTCGAAACAGGCCCGGCACAGCTGACCGGCGGGCAGCGTGGTCGCGTCGGTCAGCCCGGCGAGAGAGATGAAGCCGAGCGAATCGGCGCCGATCGAGTCCCGGATCTCCTCGACCGACAGGCTGCCCGCGATGAGCTCGGCCCGGGTGGCAAAGTCGATCCCGTAAAAGCACGGCCACGCCACCGGCGGGCTGGAGATGCGCACATGGACCTCGGCCACGCCCGCCTCGCGCAGCATGGCCACGATAGCCCGCTGGGTATTGCCGCGGACGATCGAGTCGTCGACCACCACGACGCGCTGACCTGAGATCACGTCCCGCAGCGGGTTCAGCTTGAGCCGGATGCCGCGCTCCCGGATGGTCTGGCTCGGCTCGATGAACGTCCGGCCCACGTAGGAGTTCTTGACCAGCCCCTGTCCGTACGGGATGCCGCTTTCCTGTGCGTAGCCGATGGCGGCCGGGGTGCCCGACTCGGGCACCGGGATGACCAGGTCGGCATCCACCGGATGCTCGGCGGCCAGCATCCGGCCGACCCGCACCCGGGTCGCCTGCACGCTGCGCCCGGCGATGGCCGTGTCCGGCCGGGCCAGGTAGACGTACTCGAACAGGCAGCCGGCCGGATGCGGCGCGGCGAAGCGCCGCGACCTGACCCCGCGCTCGTCGATCACGATCAGCTCGCCCGGCTCGACCTCGCGGACCACGGCGGCGCCCACGATGTCCAGGGCCGCTGTCTCGCTGGCCACGACCCAGCCGCGGGCCAGCCGGCCCAGCACCAGCGGGCGGAAGCCCTGCGGGTCGCGCGCCGCATACAGGGTCCGCTCGTCCATGAACACGAGCGAGTACGCGCCGCGCACCAGCGGCAGCGCGGCCAGCGCGCTGTCCTCGACGCTGGCCATCCGCGGGTCGGCGAACAGCGCGGTGAGCACGTCCGTGTCCGAGGTGGCCTGCGGGCCCGGCGCCAGCGGCCCGCCCGGCCCGCTGCCTGCGCCGCTCGCGATGGCCGCGAGTTCTAGCGTGTTGATCAAGTTCCCGTTGTGCCCCAGGGCCAGGCTGGCCACCGGGGTGGACCGGAACGTGGGCTGCGCGTTGTGCCACACCGACGAGCCGCTGGTCGAGTAGCGGCAGTGACCGACCGCGATATGGCCGCGCAGCGTGGACAGCGCGGCCTCGTCGAAGACCTGGGCCACCAGGCCCATGTCCTTGTAGACGACGATGCGGTCGCCGTCGCTGACCGCGATGCCCGCCGACTCCTGGCCGCGATGCTGGAGCGCGTACAGGCCGAAATAGGCCAGCTTGGCCACTTCCTCACCCGGGGACCACACGCCGAACACGCCGCACGCGTCCCGGGGGGGCCGGTCGGTGGGATCGACGTCGTCCGTCAGCCGGCCGTCGGGGGTTACCACCCGGTCAGTCTAGGGTGCCGCCGGGAGTTGCCATACCTCCCAGCAGGGGCAACTGGCCAGACAGGTCGGCCCGCGGCCCGCTGGCGCTGATCTGCCCGGCGGCCACGGCCGCGGCCCAGCTCAGCCGGCCGGTGGCCAGCCGGACCCAGGTCACCGGGTCGGTCTCCACCACGTTGGGCGGGGTGCCCCGGGTGTGCCGCGGCCCGGCGATGGCCTGCACCGCGGCATACGGCGGCACCCGGATCTCGACGGCGCGGCCGGGCGCGTCGGCGGCGAGCAGCCCGAGCAGATAGGTCACGGTGGCGCGCAGCGCGTCCGGCCGGGGCGGCCGGCCCACGTCCAGCGCGTCCAGTACCGCGCCGGCCAGCGCGCGGCCCAGCCGGCCGGCCTCGGCCGGCCCGGCCCACGGGCCCTGGCCCAGATCGGCGCGCTGCGCCTGCAGCGCGGCCAGCAGTCGCTGGGGATCGACGCGGCGCGGCGGCATGCTGCTTCCAGGATGGCGGGGTCCGGTGGGGCGCTGGCCAACCTACCGCTAAGGCGTCTCCTGGCCGCAGACACCGTCGCCCGGCCCGCCGCCGGCCGCCGTCGCCCACCCCGGCGCCGGTGGCGCCCACCAGCGCAAACCGCCAAATTGTCACCCCCGCGCCACGGCCCGGCCACCCGGGCTACGTGGCACCACAGGTAGGCAGGTGATACCGCTACGTAGCGTTAGCTTCCGGGTCCGAGATATTTTCCGGAATTGGGTAGCCAGGCCGGCCAGCAGACGCTAATCGTCGTGGGTATGGCAGGCAATCGAGGCGCTGGCCGCCGGGCGCGGCACAGGTCGCGCGCTGCCGCCCTCGTCGTGATCAGCGCGGTGGTGCTGCTCGCCGTGCTGGCCGGGGTGGGAGTGGTTATCTACCTGCGGTCCCAGGGGGCCGGCGTGGCCCAGGGGCGTCAGCTGAACCTGCCCACCAAGATCACCCAGACCCAGGCCATCGGGCTGGCCAACCCGGGGCACAGCCGCCAGCAGCAGACACCCAGCTCGCCCGCCACGCTGCTGTACGCGGGCGGGTCCGGGCTGCTGTTCACGCCCAGCAGCAACGGCCAGAACGTGGCACCCAGCCAGCAGTGGCAGGCCAACCAGATGGGCACCAGCGGGCAGTTCGTGCTGCTGTTCAGCCCGGACGGGCTGTGCCTGACCGCGGGACGCAGCGGCGCGCGGGCCAGCGCCCAGCTGGATCACTGCGACAGCCGGCTCGATCAGCGCTGGTATCACCCGTTTCTGCACACCGACGCCAGCGGGCGGGAGTACTGGCAGCTGCGCAGCGCCAGCACCGGGCGCTGCCTGGCGGTCGGCGCGGCGGCTGACACCGGCGGCGCGGCGGTGGCCTCCATGCAGCACTGCTCGGCGGCCAAGCCGCCCGGCCAGCTGATCATGTTCTGGTCCGCGTACTGAGCCTCAGCCGAACAGCGCGCGGAGGGTACCGCGGTGCGCGGCGGCCAGCTCGTCCACGGAGATGTCGAAGCTGCCCGTCACGACCAGGCTGTCCCCGCGGACCACGCCCAGGCCGGTGACGGGTACGCCGTGCCCGGCGGCCAGCGCGGCGAACGCCGCTTCGCCGCCGGGCCGCACCGCCACCACGGCCCGCGCCGCGGACTCGCTGAACAGCTGGGTGAACACGTCGCCGGGCACCGTCACCTGGCAGCCCCGCCCGCCAGCCAGGCAGCACTCGGCCAGCGCGATGGCCAGCCCGCCCTCGGACAGGTCGTGCGCCGCGTCCAGCAACCCGGCCCCAGCGGCCTCGGTGAGCAGCGCGGCCAGCGCCCGCTCGGCCGCCAGGTCGACCGCGGGCGGCTGGCCGCCGCAGTGCCCGTGCGCGACCTGGGCCCAGGCCGAGCCGCCGAACTCGTCGCCGGTCCGGCCGAGCAGTGCCACGGTGGCTCCCTCGGTGCGCAGCCCGATCGGCACCCGCCGGGTCACGTCGGGATGCACGCCGAGCACGCCGACCACCGGGGTGGGATGGATCGCCGCACTGTCGGTCTGGTTGTAGAAGCTGACGTTGCCCCCGGTGACCGGCACCCCGAGCGCGGCACAGCCGTCGGCCAGGCCGCGTACCGCCTCGCTGAACTGCCACATCACCCCGGGGTCCTCGGGCGAGCCGAAGTTCAGGCAGTTGGTCACGGCCAGCGGCACCGCGCCGGTCGTGGCCACGTTACGGTACGCCTCGGCCAGCGCCAGCTGGGCGCCCGCATACGGGTCGAGCAGGCAGAACCGCCCGTTCCCGTCGGTGGCCAGGGCCACGCCCAGCCCGGTCTGCTCGTCGATCCGGAGCACCCCGGCGTCCTCCGGCATGGCCAGCACGGTGTTCCCGCGCACGTGCCGGTCGTACTGCTCGGTGACCCAGCTCTTGTCGGCCAGGCCGGGCGAGGCGAGCAGGGACAGCAGGGTGGCCCGCAGCTGCGGGCCAGCCGACGGGCGGGCCAGCCGGGCCGGGCCGTCGGCCACCAGCCCGTCCTGGGCCGCGGGCCGGGCCACCGGCCGGTGGTAGACCGGCCCCTGGTCGGCCGCGGTGCCCGGGTCGATATCCACCACCGGCTCGCCGTGCCAGGTCATCTGCAGCCGGCCGGTGCCGGTCACCTCGCCGATCACCGTGGCCAGCACGCCCCAGCGCGCGCAGATCTGCATGAACTGGCCCACGTGCCCCGGCTCGACCACGGCCATCATGCGTTCCTGCGACTCGCTCATCAGGATCTCGGCCGGGCCGAGACCGGGGTCGCGCAGCGGCACCGCGTCCAGCTCCACCCGCATGCCGCTGCCGCCGCCCGCGGCCAGCTCGGTGGTGGCGCAGGACACCCCGGCCGCGCCGAGGTCCTGGATGCCGGTCACCAGGCCGGCCGCGTACAGCTCGAGACAGCACTCGACGAGCAGCTTCTCCATGAACGGGTCGCCGACCTGGACGCTGGGCCGCTTCGCCCCGTCGCTGCCGCCAAACGTGGCGCTGGCCAGCACCGACGCACCGCCGATGCCGTCCGGGCCGGTCCGCGAGCCGAACAGGATCACCTTGTTGCCGGTCCCGCGGGCCGCGGCCAGCTTCAGGTCCTGGTGCCGCATGACCCCCACGCACAGCGCGTTGACCAGTGGATTTCCCCGGTAGCAGGGGTCGAAGCCGAGCTCGCCACCGATGTTGGGCAGGCCCAGGCAGTTGCCGTAGAACGAGATGCCAGCCACCACCCCGGGCAGCACCCGCCCGGTGTCCGGGGCATCGGCCGGGCCGAACCGCAGCGAGTCCAGCACCGCCACCGGGCGCGCGCCCATGGCCAGAATGTCCCGGACGATCCCGCCCACCCCGGTCGCCGCACCCTGGAACGGCTCCACGTACGAGGGGTGGTTGTGCGACTCGATCTTGAAGGTGACCGCGTAGCCCTGGCCGATGTCCACCACACCCGCGTTCTGGCCCATCCCGGCGAGCAGCGCGGGGCTGGGCGGCGCGGTCTCCGCGAAGCGGCGCAGGTGCACCTTGGACGATTTGTAGGAGCAGTGCTCGCTCCACATCACCGAGTAGATGGCCAGCTCGGCATCGGTCGGCCTGCGGCCCAGCAGGTCGCGGATGCGCTCGTACTCCCCGCTGGTCAGCCCCAGCTCGGCGGACGGCTGCGGCTGCCCGGGCGAGGCCACGGCGGCGCGCACGGTATCCACCCGTGGCCGGCTCATCCGTCCACCATCGCGCGCAGCACCGAGCTGAAGAACCCGAGCCCGCCGGTGCCGGGCCCGGTCAGCGCGTCGATCGCGTGCTCCGGGTGCGGCATCAGCCCCACCACGTTGCCCGCCTCGTTACGCACCCCGGCGATATCCCCCACCGACCCATTCGGGTTGCCGCCCGCGTACCGCGCCACCACCTGCCCGGCGGCGGCCAGCCGGGCCAGCGCGGGGGCGTCCGCCACGTAGGCACCCTCGCCGCTCTTCAGCACGAGGGTGATCTCCTCGTCCGGCGAATAGCCGCCGGTCCATACGGTCCTGGTGTCCTCGATGCGCACCCGCACCGCGCGGTCGATGAACCGCAGCCCCGCGTTGCGGGTCAGCGCGCCAGGCAGCAGATGGGCCTCGCACAGGATCTGGAAGCCGTTGCAGATGCCCAGCACCGGCAGCCCGTCGCGGGCCGCCGGGATCAGCTCGGTCATCACCGGTGAGAACCGGGCGATCGCCCCGCAGCGCAGGTAGTCGCCGTAGGAGAAGCCACCGGGCAGGACCACCGCGGCCAGGCCGCGCAGGTCCCGGTCACCATGCCAGAGCGGGACGGGTTCGCCGCCGGCCCGGGCCACGGCCCGTGCGGCGTCCACGTCGTCGAGGGATCCGGGAAAAGTGATGACGCCCACACGGGCTGTCATGAGTGTCCTCGCAGCGGGAGAGCGGGGCAGGTCTGCCTGCAGATTACCGTGCCAGGCCGCTTGCTCCGGCTAGCGCCCCACTGACGCCGCGCCGTGGGTGCTACAGCGATGTCGCCACAGCAGCAGCTATGCCACAACCATGCGGCGGGGCCCGACTACCCGGCGTTCCTGAGCTGGCCTTCCGTCAGCTCCTCGGCTGGCTGCGGCACGCTGAGCTCGGGCGGCTGGGCCAGCAGCGCGTCCTCGCGCCAGGCCATCCGCTTCTCCAGCGACACCACGGTGCCCACCCCCGGGTCGGTGCTCAGCGTCACGTCGTCCACGCAGGCCCGCATGATGGCCAGGCCCCGCCCGGACTCCGGCAGCGTGGCGATGACCTGATCCTCGGTCAGCGGCCGGGGCCCGGCCCGGCGGCGGCTGCCAGGCCGCTGCGCCCGGCGGCCGGCCGGGCGGGGAAGGCGGCGCCGAAACCGGGCTGGCGCGTGCATCGCGTCCCACATGGGCCGGCGGGGCGCCGGTACGAGCAGCGGGTCGAGCCCGCGCTCGTCGTTGAGCACCTGGATCAGGCAGCCCCGCTGGCCAATCCGGGCGACAACCTCATATCTGGGCCCGGGTGTGCCGTGCTTGAGCACGTTGGTGCAAGCCTCGGTCACCGCGAGCAGGAGATCGGCCACGCCTTCCTCATCAGCGCCCAGTTTGCGCAGCGTGTCCCCGAGCACCCGGCGCATCACCGGCACGCTCACCGCCTCGTGCGGGAACACCAGGCAGAACTCCACGTTCACGATCGACTCCTCGGTGCGTCTCAGCTGAGCCCGCATCCGCCCCTAGTTCCCCTCTTTCCGTGTACGTGCTGGCCTCTTGACTCCTTTCCCGGCCGTGGCCGGGATAATCGTGAACTCTTGGGTTCTCTGTTTAAGATCAGCAACTCGCTTAACTGTTTTCGCGCAGGGTGAACTCCTCGATAACAGGATTGGCCAGCAGTTCGCCGGCCAGCTCCGCCACCCGGGCCAGCGCGGCCTCGTCAGCTGGCCCGCTCAGCTCGACCTCGAATCGCTTGCCCTGCCGGACGCTCAGCACCTGCGCGAAGCCGAGCCGCTGGCACGCGCCTGCAATTGCCTCGCCCTGCGGATCGTGAATCTCCTTGCGGAGCATCACGTCAACGACGATTCGGGCCACCTGTCCCTGCCTTTCCCGGGGCGCGCCTAATGCCCGGCTCAGCCACGGCGGTTTCCCGGGCCGCGGCGCTGTCTGTCACGATGGCCCTAGTGAACCCCACCACCTTGGGGCAGAGTGAACCCACCACCATGGGGCAGTAGAGAACCCTACACAGAGGGAGTGGCACGTGGCCGTCGACGCAGGCGGTGCGGTCACCGCACCGGGATCCCCGGCGGGCCTGGACGGGCAGCCGGGATCGCGCACCGAAACCATCCAGCTCCTCACCCCCGAAGGGGAGCGGGTCCAGCACCCCGATTACCCGCTGGAGCTGACCACCGACGAGATCAAGGGCCTGTACACCGACCTGGTCCTGGTCCGCCGGATCGACACCGAGGCCATCGCCCTGCAGCGCCAGGGCGAGCTGGGGATCTGGGCGTCCCTGCTGGGCCAGGAAGCCGCCCAGGTCGGCTCCGGCCGCGCGCTCGGGCCGGCCGACGTGGCCTTCCCCACCTACCGGGAGCACGGCGTGGCCTGGTGCCGCGGCCTGGACCCGACCCGGCTGCTGGAGCTGTTCCGCGGGGTAAGCCACGCGGGCTGGGACCCGGCCGAGCACCGGTTCCACCTGTACACGATCGTGATCGGCAGCCAGACGCTGCACGCCACCGGGTACGCGATGGGCATCCAGCGGGACGGCGCGGTGGGCGAGGACGGCGAGGCGGCCATCGTCTACTTCGGCGACGGCGCCACCAGCCAGGGTGACGTCAACGAGGCGTTCATCTGGGCGTCCGTGTTCAACGCGCCGGTCGTGTTCTTCTGCCAGAACAACCAGTGGGCGATCTCCGAGCCGCTGGAGCGGCAGAGCCGTATCCCGCTCTACCAGCGGGCCAACGGGTTCGGCTTCCCCGGCATCCGGGTGGACGGCAACGACGTGTTCGCCTGCCTGGCGGTGACCAGGAAGGCCATGCAGGCGGCCCGGGAAGGCCAGGGGCCCACGCTCATCGAGGCGTTCACCTACCGGATGGGCGCGCACACCACCACCGACGACCCGACCCGGTACCGGCTGGCCAGCGAGCTGGAGGCGTGGAAGCTCAAGGACCCGATCGAGCGGGTCAAGGCCTACCTGGTGCGCAGCGGCGGCGCGGACGCCGCGTTCTTCGAGGCGGTCGACACCCAGGCTGAGCAGCTCGGCCGGCGGATCAGGCAGGCCTGCCTGCAGATGCCCGACCCGCAGCCGCTGGCCATCTTCGAGAACGTGTACGCCGGGCCGAACGCGCTGCTCGACGAGGAGCGCGAGCAGTACGCGGCCTACCTGGACTCGTTCGCCGCGGAGGCCGCCCGATGACCACCATGACGCTGTCCAAGGCCCTCAACGCGGGCCTGCGCAAGGCGCTCGAGGACGATCCCAAGGTCCTGGTGATGGGCGAGGATGTCGGCCAGCTGGGCGGCGTGTTCCGGGTCACCGACGGGCTGCAGAAGGACTTCGGCGAGGACCGGGTGACCGACACGCCGCTGGCCGAGTCCGGCATCATCGGCACCGCGATCGGCCTGGCGCTGCGCGGCTACCGGCCGGTGTGTGAGATCCAGTTCGACGGCTTCGTGTACCCGGCGTTCGACCAGATCGTCAGCCAGCTGGCCAAGATGCATCTGCGCTCGCTCGGCCACCTGACCGTGCCGGTCACGGTCCGGATCCCGTTCGGCGGCGGCATCGGCGCGGTGGAGCACCACAGCGAGTCACCGGAGGCGCTGTTCGCGCACATCGCTGGGCTGCGCGTGGTGGCCTGCGGCACCCCGGCCGACGCGTACACGATGATCCGGCAGTCGGTCGCCTGCGACGACCCGGTGGTCTTCTTCGAGCCCAAGCGCCGGTACTGGGACAAGGCCGAGGTGGACACCGACGCGGAGCTGGCCGCCGCGCACCCGCTGGACGCGGCCAGGACCGTGGTGGACGGCACCGACGTGACCGTGCTGTGCTACGGCCCGATGGTCCGCACCTGCGTGGAGTCGGCGGTGGCCGCGCGCGCCGACGGGCGCTCGGTCGAGGTGATCGACCTGCGCACGCTGTCCCCGCTCGACACCGGGACGATCTTCGCGTCGGTCCGGCGCACCGGCCGCTGCGTGGTCGTGCACGAGGCCCCGGTCACCGGCGGGCTGGGCGGGGAGATCGCCGCCCGGGTCACCGAGCAGTGCTTCTACCACCTGGAGTCGCCGGTGCTGCGGGTCGGCGGGTTCTCGACCCCGTACCCGCCATCCCGGCTCGAGGAGCACTACCTGCCCGACCTGGACCGCGTGCTGGACGCCGTGGACCGGACGTTCGCCTACTGAGAGGAGCTGACATGACGCAGCGGCGCGAATTCCGGCTCCCCGACGTGGGCGAGGGGCTGACCGAGGCAGACATCGTCACCTGGCGGGTGCAGCCCGGCGACAAGGTGACCACCAACCAGATCATCGTGGATATCGAGACGGCGAAGGCGGTCGTCGAGCTGCCCAGCCCGTACGAGGGCGTGGTGGCCAGCCTGCTGGTCTCCGAGGGCGAGACGGTGGACGTGGGCACGCCGATCATCGCGGTGGACGTGCCCGACGCGGCGGGGGCCGAGCCGCCGTCGGCCCCGGCCGCCGAGGGGACCGAGCCGCCGTCGGCCCCGGCGACGGCGGGAACCGGGCCCGGGCCGGCCCCGGCCGCGGAGCCCGCCGACATCGCGGCGGCCGGGCCGCATCCCACCTCGGAGGACCTGGTCCCGCCGACCCCGGCCACCGGGGAGCGGCAGGCCGTGCTGGTCGGCTACGGGGTCAAGCTGGGCCCGACCACCCGGCGGCCGCGGAAGGCAGCCACCCCGGGAGGTTCCCGTTCTGTCCCGATGATCCCCGCCGGTTCCGGCGCGGCCGCGAACGGCGGCGCCCAGCCCGCGCCGGGGGGCCGCCCGGCCGGCGTGGTACAGGTGCTGGCCAAGCCGCCCGTGCGCAAGCTGGCCCGCGACCTCGGCATTGACCTGGCCGCGCTGGCCGGCACCGGGCCCGCCGGGTCGATCACCCGGGACGACGTGCGGCGGGCCGCGGACCACCCGACCGCGGACCACCCGGTCGCGGCCGCTCCGGCCCGCCCTGGGCAGCGCGAGGAGCGCATCCCGGTCCGCGGGGTGCGCAAGCACACCGCCGCGGCCGTCTCGGCCAGCGCGTTCACTGCGCCGCACGTCACCGAGTTCCTCACGATCGACGTGGACGCCACGGTCGAGACCGTGCGCCGGCTGCGCGACCTGCCCGAGTTCACGGGCCTGCGGCCCTCCCCGCTGCTGCTGGTGGCCAGGGCCCTGCTGATCGCGATCCGGCGGCACCCGATGATCAACTCGGCCTGGGACGAGGACGCGCAGGAGATCGTGGTCAAGCACTACGTGAACCTGGGCATCGCCGCGGCCACCGAGCGCGGGCTCATTGTGCCCAACATCAAGGATGCCGACGGGATGGACCTGCCCGCGCTGGCCCAGGCGCTGGCCGGGCTGACCGCGACGGCCCGGGAGGGCCGGTCCGCCCCGGCCGACCTGACCGGCGGGACGGTCACGATCACCAACGTCGGGGTGTTCGGCGTGGACGCGGGTACCCCGATCCTGACCCCGCCCGAGGCCGCGATACTGGCGTTCGGCCAGATAAAGGACGCGCCGTGGGTGGCTGACGGCCAGCTGGCGGTGCGCAAGGTGACCACCTTGTCGCTGTCCTTCGATCACCGGATCGTCGACGGCGACCTGGGCTCGGCCGTGCTGCGCGAGGTCGGGGCGATGCTGCACGACCCGGCGCTGATGCTGGCCTGGGGCTGAGCCGGGGCCGGCTGAGCCGCAACCGACAGAAGGGACCGTGATGTTCCGGCACGTTGTGCTGTTCACCTGGACGCAGGACGCGACGCAAGACCAGCAGCAGACGGTCGCGGACGAGCTGCGCAAGCTGCCCGCGGCCATCCCCGAGCTGCGCGCCTATCACGTCGGCGCCGACGCCGGCGTGAACACCGGCAACTTCGCGTTCGCGGTGGTCGCCGACTTCGACAGCGTGCAGGACTACCTGGTGTACCGGGACCACCCGCAGCACCAGGAGATAATCACGCAGCACATCCGGCCGATCATGGCCACCCGGGCCGCGGTCCAGTACGAGTTCGACCCGGCTTAGTTCGACCCGGCTTAGAAGGCTTCTTCGGGCAGGTCCATCAGGTCCAGGCTGGTCGTTTCGGCGATGTCCCGCTCGACGGCCAGCCTGGGCAGCACGGTCTCGGCGAAGAACCGGGCGGTGGCCACCTTGCCCTGGTAGAAGGCCTCATCCCGGCCCGCCCCGGCGTCCAGCGCGGCATAGGCGACCTCGGCCTGCCGGGCCAGCAGCCAGCCGATGATCAGGTCGCCGAGCGCCATCAGCAGCCGCGTCGTGTTCAGGCCCGCCCGGTACACCTGGGCTGGCTGCTCCAGCGAGGCCAGCGCGTAGCCGGACATCGCGGTGACGATGGCCTCGACGTCGTCGGCCGCGGTGGCCACCGCGGCCCGCTCCGCCTTGAGCCGGCCGTTGCCCGCCTCGCCGGCCGCGAACTGCCTGATCTCACCGATCAGCGTGCGCAGCGCGACGCCCTCGTCGCGGAGGATCTTGCGGAAGAACAGGTCCATGCCCTGGATCGCGGTGGTGCCCTCGTACAGGCTGTCGATCTTGGCGTCCCGGATGTACTGCTCGACGGGGAAGTCCTGGATGAAGCCGGAGCCGCCGAACGTCTGCAGGGACAGCGTGAGCAGCTCGTAGGCGCGCTCCGAGCCGACCCCCTTGACCACCGGCAGCAGCAGGTCGTTGACCCGCACGGCCAGTTCATCGGTGCGCCCCTCGGCCCTGGCGATCTGGTTGCGGTCCTGCCAGCTCGCGGTGTACAGCACCAGCGCGCGCATGCCCTCGGCGTATGCCTTCTGCATCATCAGCGTCCGGCGCACGTCAGGGTGGTGGATGATCGGCACCCGCGGCGCGGTCTTGTCCGCCATCCGGGTCAGGTCCGCGCCTTGGACCCGCTGCTTGGCGTACTCCAGCGCGTTCAGGTACCCGGTGGACAGCGTGGCGATGGCCTTGGTGCCGACCATCATCCGGGCGTGCTCGATGATCAGGAACATCTGCCGGATGCCGTCGTGCACGCCGCCGACCAGGGTGCCCACCGCCGGGCGGTCCCCGCCGAAGGTGACCTCGCAGGTGGTGGACGCCTTCAGGCCCATCTTGTGCTCGACGGCGGTGACCTTCACGCCGTTCCGCTCGCCGAGCTCGCCGCCCCGGTCGACCAGGTACTTGGGCACCAGGAACATGGACAGGCCCTTGGTGCCGGGCCGCGCCCCTTCCGGCCGCGCCAGCACCAGGTGGAAGATGTTCTCCGACATGTCGTGCTCGGCGCTGGTGATGAACCGCTTGACACCCTCGATGTGCCAGCTGCCGTCGGGCTGCTCGATGGCCCTGGTGGTCCCGGCGCCCACGTCCGAGCCGGCCTCGGGCTCGGTCAGCACCATCGTGCTGCCCCACTTGCGCTCGATGGCCGCCAGCGCGAACTCACGCTGCTCCGGGGTGCCGATGGCCCACAGCACCTGGGCGAAGTTGGGGCCGCCGGAGTACATCCAGACCGCCGGGTTGGCGCCGAGGATGAGCTCCGCCACCGACCAGGCCAGCGAGCGCGGCGCGCCGATGCCGCCGACCTCGGGGGGCAGGTCGAGCCGGTACCACTCGGCGTCCATGAACGCGGCGTACGACTTCTTGAACCCTTCCGGCATGCGCACCGAGCCGGTCTGCGGGTCGAACACCGGGGGGTTGCGGTCCGCGTCCGAGAACGACTCCGCGACCGGGCCGGTGGCCAGCCGGTTCACCTCGTCCAGGATGCTGCGCGCCGTCTCCTCGTCTATCTCCGGATACGGCCCGGTGCCCAGCAGTTCCTGCCGGTTCAGCACCTCGAACAGGTTGAACTCGATGTCGCGTACGTTGCTCTTGTAGTGACCCATTGGTCACCCCCGTGGATGTGGGCGGGTCTGGGCGGTCGACTACCGGGGCTACCGGCGAGTAACTTAGCATATGATACCCGCTGGTAACCGGGAGCGCGAGCCTCAGCCCGGAGCGCGAGCCTCAGCGCAGTGTGGGCCTCAGCCCGGCAGGATGTTCACCGCGCGCGCGATGACCAGCGCGCCCAGACCGAGGGACACGGCCGACTGCACCGCCATGGTCAGCTTGGCCCAGCGGGCCATCGGCATGACGTCGGTAGGGCTGAACGCGGTGGCGTTGGTGAACGACAGGTACAGGTAGTCGAGGAACCGGGGCTCCCAGTCCGGCGGGGTCAGCTCGTCCACCGTCATCTGCGGGAACAGGAAGTCCGGGTACTGGATCGTGGCGTGTGCGCGGTGCACCGGGCCGCCCCGGTCGAACTCCCAGTACCACAGCGCGAACGCGATCACGTTGGTGATCCAGATCGACGCGCCCGAGGCCAGCAGCGGGCCGGCGCTGCCACCCGCGCGGCTGCCCAGGATCTCCTGGATGAGCCGCACGGCCGAGGCGGCATTGGCCGCGGTGATCAGCAGGATCAGGACCAGGCTGGCCCACCGCAGGGCCACCGACTGCCGCTCGAAGCGCACCGGGTTGGCGATGATCAGGGCGATCCCCAGTGCGGCTTCGAGGATCGGCAGCAGGACGCTGGGCACCGGGCGCAGGGACAGCTGGTCGGGCAGCCGGAGCTGCAGCACGATGGCTACCGCCACGGTGATCGTGACCGGCCAGCGCTTCTCGCCCCGGGTCCGGCGCCGCCACGCGGGCAGGCAGAAATCCTCCACTTCCGTGGCGGCGTGCTGGGCCCGGGTGATCAGCGCGTACCAGACCGGGTTGCGTACATGCGGCGGCAGGGGCGGCGCGCCGGGCGCCCCGGGCCACGGCGGCCCCTCCGGCATTCCCGGGCGTGGCACGGGCGGCGGCTCGGTCATCTGCCCATTCTTGCCCCAAGCGGATGCTGGTGACGAACAACCGAATGGCGTTCTAGTCTGTCCGCGTGGGCCCATGCCGGGCCCGTGAGCGAGGTGGATCATGGGCCTGGGAATCACCGCCGAGCACCGGGAGCTGGGCCAGTCGGTGCGGGACTGGGCCGGGCGGCACTGCCCGGCTGAGGTCCGGCGGGCCGGGGGGCCGGACGGCGGGGCAACCGGACTGCTGGGCGCGCTGGCCGCCCAGGGCCTGCTCGGCCTGCACCTGCCCGAAGAGCACGGCGGCCAGGGTTACCGGATCGAGGAACTGGCCATCGCCACCGAGGAACTGGGCCGCGCCCTGGTCCCCGGCGCGTTCCTGCCCACCGTGCTGGCCAGCGCGCTGCTGATGGCGGACGGTGCGGCCCCGGCCCGGCTGGGCAAGCTGCTGGCCGGCCTGGCCGACGGCTCACGGTCCGCCGCCGTCTCGCTGGCACCGCCTGCGCCGCCTGGGCCGCTGGTGCCCCTGGCCGGCCAGGTGAGCGAGCGTGGCGACGTGGTGGTGCTCGATGGCAGCTGCGGCCCGGCGCTCGGCGGCAGCGAGGCCGACGTGGTGATCGCGGCGGTGCAGACGGCCGGCGGTGAGGTCTGGGCCGCCGTGGACGGCGACGGCCTGGACGTGACGACGCAGAGCAGTCTGGACCTCGGCCGGCCGGTAGCCCGGGTGCGGGCCGACCGGCTGGCCGTGCCCACCGACCGGATCCTGACCGGGCTGACCCGCAGCGCGGTGACCAGCCTGGCGGCCACCCTGTTCGCCGCCGAGGCGGCCGGCATCGCGGACTGGGCGGTGCACACAGCGGCCGACTACGCTCGCGACCGGCGACAGTTCGGCCGGCCGATCGGGCAGTTCCAGGCGGTCAAGCACCGCTGTGCCCGGATGCTCACGCTGGCCGAGGAGGCCGCCGCCGCGGCCTGGGATGCCGCCCGGGCCGCGGCGGGTGCGGGCCAGGCCGCGGGCGAGCGCGAGTTCGCGGCCGCGGCCGCCGCGGTGATCGCCATCGACGCCGCGGTCACCTGCACCCACGAATGCATCCAGGTGCTCGGCGGGATCGGCTACACCTGGGAGCACGATGCGCACCTGTACTACCGCCGCGCCCTGTCGCTGCGGGCGCTGGCCGGCCCGGCCAGCGGGTGGTCCCGGCAGGTGGCGGTGCTGGCGCTGGCGGGCGTCCGGCGGCCGCTCGCCGTCGACCTGCCGACCGGGGCCGAGTCGCTGCGCGCCGGGATCCGCGCCCAGCTGGAGACCATCGCGGCCGTCGACCCGCCAGGCCGCCGGCGGCGGCTGGCCGACGACGGCTGGGTGATGCCGCACCTGCCCGCGCCGTGGGGGCGGGAGGCCGGCCCGGTGGAGCAGATCGTCATTGCCGAGGAGATGAAGCGGGCCGGGCTGCGCGCTCCCGCGCTGCTCATCGGGGCCTGGGTGGTGCCCGCGCTGGCCAGATACGGCAGCCGGGAGCAGCAGGACCGATTCCTGCCTGCCACCCTGCGCGGCGACATCACCTGGTGCCAGCTGTTCAGCGAGCCCGGCGCGGGCTCGGACCTGGCCGGGCTGACCACCCGGGCCGAGCGGGACCAGCCCAGGGGCGGCGCAGCCAGCGCAAGCAGCGGGGGCTGGCGGCTGACCGGGCAGAAGGTCTGGACATCGCTGGCCAGGGAGGCGGACTGGGCGATCTGTGTGGCCCGCACCGATCCGGCCAGCAGCCGCCAGGCCGGCATCAGCTACTTCCTCGTGGACATGAAGTCGCCGGGAGTGACCGTGCGGCCGCTGCGCGAGATGACCGGCGACAGCCTGTTCAACGAGGTCTTCCTGGACGGCGTGCTGGTCCCCGACGAGCTGGTCGTGGGTGAGGTCAACGAGGGCTGGCCGATCGCCCGTACCACCCTGGCCAACGAGCGGGTGTCCCTGTCCCGGTCCTGGACGTTCGGCTGCGGCACCGACGAGCTGCTCGACACGCTGCGCGGGCTGGGCGGTGAGCCGGACAGCGAGCCGGACGGCGCGACGCTGGCCGGGGCCGGCCGGCTGATCAGCGAGGGGCAGGCGATCGACGCGCTGGGCATGCGGGTCGCCCTCAAGCAGCTGTCCGGGACCGAGCCGGGCGCGACCGGCAGCGTGCGCAAGCTGGTCGGCATGCGGCACGCCCAGCAGGTCGCCGAGTTCTGCTGGGCGGCCCAGGGGCCGGCCGGCGCGCTGGGCTGGCCCGGGCCCGCCGGGGAGCCGCCGGGCGGGCCGCACTGGGCCCGCCAGGTGCTGCTGACCCGGGCGCTCACCATTGGCGGCGGGACCACCGATATCCAGCTCAACATCATCGGCGAGCGGATCCTCGGCCTGCCCCGCGACCCGGACCCGCCGGGCAGTGACCTCCGCGGCTGACCCACGGACCCTGCGCAGCTGACCGGTGGGTTATCCGCAGCTGACCCGGGCCATGATTACCCTTGGTGACGATAACCCTGAGGTAAGCCACCGGTAAGCCCATAGCCCGGATATGGCCGACAATCCAGAGGACACGCGCGAGGTCCCACCAATCCCCAGGCGCCGCGCTAGCCTACTAGGAGCCGGCATCAGGGGGGCCGATGACCGACGGTGACGACTCGACCGAGGACGAGGGCACGACGGACGAAGAGCGGGGCCTGCCTGCGCCGCGGCCCGGGCAGTACCCAGGGCCACCGCCACCACCGCGAGGGGCCCGGCGCCGGCCGGCGCCATCGGCGGCGCAGCAGCGCCTGATGACCCGGATCGCGGCGGGCCGCAAAGCCCGCCAGCGGCGCGCCTTTCTCATGCTGTCCGCGGCCATGTCCGCCGTCGTGCTGTTCGTCTCCGGGGCGGCCTGGGGGTTCACCAGCTACATCAACGACAGCATCGGGCGGGTCTTCGCGGGCACCGCGGGCACCCCGTCCCGGGGCCCGCTGAACGTGCTGCTGGCCGGCGTGGACGTGCGCGCCGGGCTGACCCGCCACCAGGAACTCGCGCTGCACGTGGGCAACGACGTGAGCTCGAACTCCGACACGCTGATGCTGATCCACGTAGCCGCGGACCGCAGCCACGTCACCGTGGTCAGCATGCCCCGGGACTCCTGGGTCAACATCCCCGGCCACGGCATGAACAAGATCAACGCGGCTTATGGCCTGGGCGGCCCCAAGCTCGTGGTGCAGACCGTGGAGCAGAACACCGGGCTCACCGTCAACGACTTCATCCAGGTCAATTTCCTCGGCTTCGTCAAGGTCATCGACGCCCTCGGCGGGGTCAACATCTGCCTGCCGTTCGCGGTCGACGACCCGTACAGCGGACTGCGCCTGTCCGCGGGGACGCACCACGTCAGCGGCATCACCGCGCTGGAGTACGCGCGGGACCGGCACTCGTTCGCCACCTCCGACCTGGCCCGGATCGCCGACCAGCAGCGCCTGCTGTCGTCCATGCTGAGCGAGGCGATCAGCTCGGGCACGCTGGCCAACCCGGTCCGGCTCAGCCGGTTCCTGCAGGCCGCGCTGGCCGCGATCAAGGTCGACCAGGGCCTCAACGTGTCCGCCCTGGCTGACCAGCTCAAGGGCATCTCACCGCGGAACGTGCGGTTCATGACCGTGCCGCTGTCGGACTACAACTACCTGACGCCGACCGGGGAGTCCGCGGTGCTCTGGGATCACTCGAAGGCCAGCGCGCTGTTCGGGTCGCTGCGCAGCGACCAGCCCATCGGCCAGCCGAGTTCGCGCCCGCACCCGAAGGGTGGCGCCCACCTGCCGCGGCCCGGCCAGGTGCCGCTCGCGGTGTGGAACGGGACGCTGATCGGCGGGCTGTCCGCGACGACCGGCGCCGACCTGGCCCAGCTCGGCTTCCCGGTCAAGGACGGCCTCACCTGGGCGGCCCACGACCTCAGCCAGACGGTGATCCAGTACCCGCCCGGGCACGCGGACGGGGCGAAGGCCGTGCAGAAGGTCATGCCCGGTGCGACCGTACAGCAGGTGAACGGGCTGTCCAGGATCAGGATCCTGCTCGGCGCGAACGCGCACACGGTGGGTTCACCGGCGCCGTCGCCGGCACCGTCGTCATCTTCGGGGGTGCAGTCACAGACCGCCGCGCAGGACGCCTGCCGCTAGCCACGGCATGGCCGGGTTACGGCATGGCCGGGTTACGGCATTGCGGGGTTACGGCATTGCGGGGTCACGGCATTGCGCGGTTACGGCGTGGGTTGGCCGTCGGCCTGGTCGCCGAGACCCTGCTCGGCCTCCTGCCGGGACAGCGCGTCTACCAGCCGGTCGATCTTGTCCTTGGTGTCAGAGTTTCCCCGCCCGGTCCGCTCGGCGTACACCGTGGCGCCCAGATCACGGAACATGGCGTCCGCCCGCCGCTTCGCCTGGGCCTGGTCCAGCTTGACCTTGCCCTCGCGCGCGGTCTCCTGGGCCCTCTGGGCCAGCTGCGTGCCCTGGGCCCGGACCTTGTCCATGAGTCCCATGGATGCTCCTTCCGAAGTTGCCAGCCGGCCACTACGGGAGATGGAGCGGAATGTCCCGTAGCCGATCTATGACATCTACCCTAGGCGGGTTCGTGATAGCCAGGAACGCCAGCGCCTGCCGGCCCGCGGCCGGCCGGGCCAGGCCCGTGGACTCCGTTAGGCTAGGTGGTCATGCCGGATTGGACGGTGCCGGCCGAGTTCGACAAGCTCGTCCAAAGGAATGGGCTGGAAGAGGCGCTGGCCCATCCCCGCCTGGATCCGCATGCCCGGAGCCTGGTGGCGCTGACGGCCTGTGCCTTGGCCGGGGATGAGTCCGAACTCGCGGCCACCATCACCGAAGCCATCAGCAACGGAGTGACCGAGCCGGAGGTCGTCGAGGTCTTCCTCAACCTTGCCATCGTGGCGGGGCTGCCCGCCGCCCGGCAGGCATTTGCCGCGGCTCAGCGGACCCTCACCCGCCCGGCACCAGTACCGGAGGCCGACCCGGGGGGATCCACCCCTGGCACCGGCAAAGGGCCGGCTTAGCACCCCAGGACTGGGCCGGGCACGCCTCAGGATCCCGGCTTCGGCTGGGACCGGGCTGTGCGCCTGGGCTGGGGCTCAGCCCCATTCATGGCGTCCGCGGCCAGGTCGGCCTGTGGCGGTGTGCTGGCCTGGCGCCGGGGTACCCGGGCCGTGCGCGCCGGGCGCGGTTCGGCTGGGCCGTCGGCAGCCGGATCCGGCCCGGGCTGACTGCTGCCGCGCCCCGCCCGGCCGCGCTTGCGGCCCGGCGGAGGGCAGCGACCGGCCCGCGACCATGCAGCCGAGGATGTCGAGCACGGCAGCGCGGGCCCGGGACACGACGGGCTCGGGCAGCTCGGCGAAGGTCAGCGAGGCATACCGGGCTGCCAGTTCCGCCGTGGTCATGCGGCACCTGCCGGGACTCCCTGGCCCGCCCGCGCGCCAGCTGTACCAGCCGTCATAGCGTTGAATCGTATATATAATCGATAAAGTTTCAATAGCCTGAGGTGCCAGTGGGCAGCGCCAGGATGCCTCCTGCCTGGCCAGTTCTCGCCTGCGGCCAGCCGCTGATCCGCCCGCCAGTCAGGGAGAGATACGGATTTCCTGGCCCGCCCGCTGGTGGCCGGGGCCGCCGCGCGGGGCGCGGTCCACGATCCGCTCCAGCGCGGTCAGCAGCCGCTGATGCTCCGGGCTGAGCGTGGTCTGGTGCCGCGCAGCCAGCTGGGCGGCCCGGGCCAGCACCGGGCGGGCCACCTCGCTCAGCGTGGCATCCAGCAGGGACCAGGACAGGCCGTCCAGCGCGGCCCGCGCCGCCGTGGGCGCCGCGGTGGCCGTGCACGCCCGGGACAGGGCCAGCAGCCGCCGGTCGGGCTCCGGCCGGGGCGCGATGGCCAGCGGGAACGCGTCAGCCGGCGCGAACGGCACCGGCTGTGCGACCGCCGCCTCGAACGCGCTGAGCAGCGGGCTGACCTCACCCGCGGTCCGCGGGTCATACAGGCCGGGGAACGGCGAGCTCTCGTAGCCGCGGTCGTAGCCGCTGAGGTAGATGGCGGCCGCCGACCCGGTGCGCTCCAGCGCGCCGACCGCCAGGCTGAGCAGCGAGACCGGCCAGCCGAGGTCGGTGATGACATGGACCCGCAGCTCCCCGGGCTGCCCGCCCAGCCCCGCGGCCAGCAGCAGCTCGGCCGACTCGAGGGCGGACTCGGCGTAGAACGCGATGTCCGCGCCGTGCAGCCGGACCGGGCCGCCGCCCTGGCACCAGCTGAGCAGCCGGCGGTGCACGATCGAGTTGTCCACCACGTGGGTGAACCGCGCCGCCGAGTAGACGGTCCGGCTGCTCGCCGCCGCGCGCGACATGAGCCACTCGGCCGCCCGTTTGGAGGCGGTGTAGACGTCGGGCGAATAGGGCCGCAGGGCCTTGCCGGTGGACGCGCAGATCACCTGGGCCGCCTCGAACTCGGCCGCGGCTTCGAGCACGTTCTTGGTGCCCAGCACGTTGGTGGTCACCGTGCGGTGCACCTCGTGCTCGGCCAGCCCAGGTTCGCGCTGCGCGGCCAGGTGGAATACGAGGTCGGGCCGGATGTCGCCGAGGACCTCGTTGAGCCGGCACCGGTCCCGGATGTCGGCCCGCAGGTACTCGGCGCCGGCCAGCCGGGGCCAGCCGCCCGTCACCCCCCGGCTCACGCTGACCAGGCGGCGCGGGCCGCGCTCGGCCAGCAGCCCGAGCAGCCGGCTGCCGACGCAGCCGGTGCCCCCGGTGACCAGCACCGTCTTCCCGCCCAGCCAGGCGGCTACGGCCGCGTCCGGCAGCGGCAGTGACCGGCCGGCGATGTCCAGGAACCGGGCGTACTCCGCCGGGGCGCCGGGCATCGCGGCCCGCAGCGCCCGGGTCAGCTCGCCCAGCCGGTCCAGCGTCGCCTGGTCCAGGCCCGGCTGCCCGGGGGGTGCGACCGCGCGCATCATCGACACGATCTCGGGCGCGGTACGCACCTGTCAGTGACCTCCGCTCAGCGTGGGTGGGCTGGCCGTGGGGCGGCTCGCTGGGGGCCCGGAACCAGGCAGGGGGAACTCTGGCGGCCCGCTACATAAGTCCTTAATAACCCGCTATCACGCAGAGCTACATGCTTGTCATCCATTGTCAGGACGGGGGTGGTCAATACCCACGTTTACCCCTCGCTGGTTCACAGCAGGACCTTACAATCCTGAGAAGCCCCGCCCGGTTCGTTTCGTTCACTCCTTACGTCCGGGTACGCGCATCTGACGCTGCCGAGCTTCCGGACGGAGGAAGAGGGTCGACGATGGCTGGTGTCATCGAGCGGAGGGGGGGCACGGGGGGCACCAGGGGTTCCAGGACGGCGCCGCGGCACCGGAAGCGCCGGTCGCTGTTCCCGCCACCGGCCCGCGAGGCGGTCCCCCCGGTCCTGCCGACGCCACCGCTGGACACCGAGAAGTACGCCTATGTCCGCCGGCACGTCTGGGTGCTCACCCTCTGCTCGGCGCTGAGCTTCCCGCCGCTGGTCTACAGCCAGGTCCGGATGGTGCAGAACGCACACTGGTTCCTCATCTACGCCCCATTCGCCGCGTTCGGCGTGCTGTGCTTCCTGCTGTCGATCATCGTGGACGGGATGAGCCGCAGCTTCGACCTGGCCGAGCACCAGCGCATCGTGGCCGCCTGGGCGCCCCGCCGGTACCCGTCGGTGGACGTGTTCCTGCCGGTCTGCGGCGAGCCGATCGAGGTGCTCCGCAACGCCTGGTCCCACGTGGCCCGGCTGCGCCGCCACTACCCGGGGCAGGTCACCCCGTACGTGCTGGATGACTCGGCCGACCCCCGGTTCAAGGCGATGGCCCGCCGCTTCGGGTTCGCCTACGCCACCCGCCCCGACCGGGGCTGGTTCAAGAAGTCCGGCAACCTGCGCTACGGGTTCCAGATCTCCGACGGCGAGTACATCCTGCTGCTCGATGCCGATTTCGCCCCCCGGCCGGACGTGCTGGCTGAGACACTGCCATACCTGGACATGTACCCGGACGTGGGGATTGTGCAGACGCCGCAGTTCTTCCACGTGCTGGACCGGCAGACATGGGTGGAGCGCGGGGCAGGCGCGATCCAGGAACTCTTCTACCGGTCCATTCAGACGGCCAGGGCCAAGAAAGGCGGGGCGATCTGCGTGGGCAGTTGCGCTGTATACCGCCGCGCGGCGCTGGCCGGCAACGGCGGCATGTCGCTGGCCGAGCATTCCGAGGATCTGCACACCGGTTTCGATCTGCACCGGCTGGGCTGGCGGCTGCGCTACCTGCCGGTGGCGCTGTCCACCGGTAACTGCCCGGACAACATCCTCGCCTTCCTCAACCAGCAGTACCGGTGGTGCTCGGGCACGATGAGCCTGCTGCGGGACCCGAAGTTCTGGACGACCAGGCTGCCGCTGTACACCAGGCTGTGCTACCTGACCGGGGTCATCGGCTACGTCTACACGGCCGTGTTCACCTTCGTCGCCCCGGCGCTGGCCATCGGCATGCTCGTCTTCGTGCCGGGCACCCTGCTGCTGCGCAACCTCGTCTTCATCGTGCCGGTGCTCTTCTACGCCGGGGTCATCTACCCGATGTGGCACCGGGCGCCGTACCGGCTGGAGGCGTGGTCGGTGCGGCTGATCTCGGGCTGGGCCCACGTGTTCGCGCTGTGGGACATCCTGCGTGGCCGGCTGCGTGGCTGGCAGCCGTCGGGGACCGGCGCGATGCGGCAGGACGGCCGGCGGCGGTTCTGGGTCGGCCTCATCGGCTGGAGTTTCGGCAGCGCGGCGGTGTGGGCCGGGCTGGCCTTGTGGCGGATGATGACGATGACCCCGGAGAACTTCTTCCTCTTGTTCGTGCTGGGCGTGTTCCAGTTCGTGGTGGTGGGCCGCATCCTCATCCAGCCGAGAGCGGGGTCGGCCGGGTGAAGGGGTCGACCGGGTGAAACGGCCGGGGGGCAGGCTGGCGGTACTGCCGGCCGTGGCCGTGACCGCGCTGCTGGCCGGCTGCAGCCTGTTCACCCCCGCGCCGGGCGTCGGCGCCGCCGCCGCCCGGCCCACCGGCAGCGCCTCGCCGACCAGCAGGCCCTACGACGTGTCCGCGCTGCTGCACCCCTCGCCCGGGAAGTTCCTCGGCATCCAGGCCAGCGGCGCGCCGAACTCGCTTAACCCGCTGGACAGCTTCGCGGCCAACGTCGGCCGCAAGCCCAACCTGGTCGGCCAGTACGTGCCGTGGGGCCAGACGTTCGACGCCCCCGCCGTGCAGAACGCCTGGTCCTACGGGGCCCTGTACTACATGGCCTGGGAGCCGTTCGGGGTCAGCGTCCCGGCCATCGCCGCCGGGCGCGCGGACGCCTACATCACCCAGTTCGCGCGGGCCGTCCGGGCGCTGAACCTGCCGATCGCGCTCAGCTTCGGCCATGAGATGAACGGCAACTGGTACCCGTGGGGCACCACGCACACCACCGCGGCCCAGTTCGTCGCCGCCTGGCGGCACATCCACCAGGTGTTCGCCCGGGCCGGCGCGACCAACGTGATCTGGGTGTGGAACCCCAACATCATCAACCCGGTGCCGCAGGTCCCGCTCAGGCCGCTGTGGCCGGGCAGGCGCTACGTGAACTGGGTCGGCATCACCGGGTACTTCGCGACCACCGGGGCGCAGACCTACGCCACCCTGTACCAGCCGACGATCGACGAGGTCAGGCGGTTCACTGGCAAGCCGGTGATCATCGCCGAGACCGCCATCGAGACCGGGCCGGCCGAGGTGTCGTGCGCGAAGCAGCTCGTGGACAGCGTGACCCAGCACCCCGGCGTGCTCGGCTTCATGTGGTTCGACTACAACAAGGGCGGCGTGGACTGGCGGGTGGCATCCCGGCCGATCCTGCGGGCCGCGATGGCCAGCGACCTCGCCCGGCTGCCCCTGTTCAACCCGAGGAAATGAGCAGGCGCCCGCCGAGCTCCGCTCCCCCCGGGCGCCCCGGACCGGTGCGGCGCGACCGGGTGGCGCCGGCCCCGGGCGCCGGCGCGTCCCCGGCACCCGGGGCTGGCCAGCCACCGCCGGGCCAGCCACCGCCGGGCCAGCCACCGCCGGGCCAGCCACCGCCGGGCCAGCCGGCGTCCGGCCGGCCACCGTCCGGCCCGGACCGGCCGTTTCACTGGCCGGACATGGTCGAGACCGTCATGCTGGCCGCCTTCCGGCGCGGCTCGCCGCCGGGCAGCACCGGCGACATCTCCGCCCCGATCGACGCCGTCGACCAGCGGCCCGGCGAGACGACGCTCACCCGGGTGCTCCGGCTGCCGCGGGGCAAGCACAGCTCGGGACCGCTGAAGTTCTCCACCGACAGCCGCCGCCGGACCTGGGTGAGCCGGGCCGTGCTGTTCGCCATCTTGTGCGTGCAGGCCGCGCTGACGCTGCGGATGCACAACACCGCCTTCGAGGACGAAGCGCTCTACCTGTACACCGGCCACCTGCAGATCGCGCACTGGCTGCACGGGGCCGCGCTGCAGGGCAACTACGCCAGCTACTTCTCCGGCGCCCCCGTGCTCTACCCGGTGCTCGGCGCGGCCGCCGATGCCGCCGGCGGGCTCGGGGCCGCGCGGGCGGTCAGCCTGCTCGCGATGCTGGCCACCACCGGGCTGCTGTACTCGCTGACCCGGCGGCTGTTCAACGAGCGGGTCGGGCTGTGCGCCGCGGTCATCTTCTCGGTCACCGAGTCCGCGCTGTTCCTGGGCAACCTGGCCACCTACGACGCCCCCGCCCTGTGCCTGCTGGCCGTCGCCACCTGGATCGTGGTCCGCACCGCCACGTTCCGCTGGCCGGTCTACCTGCTGGCCGCGCTGCCCATCACCGTCGCGGTCGCCACCAAGTACGCCTCGGCGCTGTTCGTGCCGACCATCGTGCTGCTCAGCGCGCTGGCCGCGTGGCCGCGGCGCGGCCGCCGGGCGCTGATCCCGCCGGTCGCCCTCACCGTGGTGATCACCGGGCTGCTCGCCGCGGCGCTGCACGTCGCGGGGCCCGCATACCTGACCGGCGTCCGGTTCACCACCACGGCGCGCTTCGCGGGCACCACCCCGTCGCTGGTGCTGCTGCGCGACAGCGTCAAGTGGGGGATCCTGCCGTTCGCGCTCGCGGTGGTCGGGGCCATCGGCTACGCGGACCGGCCGCGGACCGAGCCCGGGGAGCTGATCGCCCCGCCCGGTGGGCGGCTGCGCCGCATCGCCCTGGGTGTCGTGCTGACCGGCACCGCGCTGCTGGCCCCGGCCGACCAGATCCACACGCACACGCTCACCTCGCTGTGGAAGCACATCGGCTTCGGGCTGTTCTTCGCGGCCCCGCTCGCCGGGGTGGGGCTGGCCCGGATCGTCGGCGACCACTTCCGCCGCGCCCAGGTCGGCATCGCCATCTGGGGCGCCGCGCTGGTGCTCGGCATGACCCAGGCCGGCGACCTGTTCGGCGCGTGGCCCAGTTCCACCGCGTTCGTCAGCCAGCTGTCCCGCTACCTCCAGCCGCACGCGCACTATCTCGTCGAGGTGGACGAGGTCCCGATCTACTACCTGCGCCAGCACGCCGACGCCCAGCCGGGGCAGTTCACCTCCACCTATTTCATCGGCTACCACACCAGGCAGGGCCAGTACCTGACCGGTGACGCGGGCTACGTGGCCGCGATCAAGGCGGGCTACTTCCGGGTCGTCGCCTACGACGGCCAGGTCACCCCGGGCCTGGACAACGTGCTGGCCGCCGCGCTGCGGGCCGACCCCGACTACCGGCTGGCCACGTCGATCCCGGTCAACGGCGGCGCGGTCACCTACTACGTGTGGGTCCACCAGCCCGCCAGGATGCCGGGTCGGCCGGCGGGCGCGCCAGCAGGAAATGACCGGACGGCGGGTCCCCGGCCACAGCGATCTTCGGCCCCGCCGGCCACGCCATCGCCCGGAACGCCCTGACCGCGGCGGATCAGCGGGGCAGGCTGGCCTCGATCGCGGCGACCAGGCCGGGCTCCTCCGGGGCGGTCATCGGGCGGAACCGGCCGATGACCGACCCGTCCGGGGCGACCAGGAACTTCTCGAAGTTCCACTGGACATCGCCCGCCTCGCCCGCGGCGTCCGGCACCGCGGTCAGCTCGGTGTACACGGGGTGCCGGCCGGGGCCGTTGACGTCGATCTTCTCGAACATGGGGAAGGTCACCCCGTAGCTGGCCGAGCAGAACTCCTGGATCTCGCCGGCGCTGCCCGGCTCCTGCCCGCCGAACTGATTGCAGGGAAAGCCGACGACGGAGAACCCGCGGCTGGCGTACCGCTCGTGCAGCCGTTCCAGCCCGGCGTACTGCGGCGTGAGCCCGCACTTGGAGGCCACGTTGACCACGAGCAGGGCGCTGCCCGCGAGGTCGCCGAGCGAGGCTGGCTCGCCCGCCAGGGTGTGCAGGGGAACATCGTGCACGCTCACGTCGGTGGTCCTCCGGTGCCGGCGCAGGGGATAATCACTAACTTCTCATAACGGCACACACGGCGCCGCTGGTTCATGGCGGGCTCGTGGTATGCAGCCGCGAATCTCCCCGCCGCCGTGCATGAATCGCCGCTTGCCGGGCACTTGGCGGCGCGGACTTCCAGGATTGCCGAGAGCTGGGAGGTGGCGCGCGGTGCCATCGATATCGTCGCCGTCAACACGGATGCCGGTCAGCGCCCGCCGGGCGTCCCGGAGCCGGCCCGCGCAGTGGCTGGCCCGGCTGGGCCTGACCGCACGCGGCGTCCTCTACATCCTCATCGGCGTGGTCGCGATCCTGGTCGCGATCGGCCAGCGGGCCCATGAGGCGGACCAGGCGGGTGCGCTGCAGCTGCTGGCCGGCCAGCCGTACGGGGTGGTCGCGCTGTGGCTGCTGTTCCTCGGGTTCACCGGGTATGCGCTGTGGCGGCTCAGCGAGGCCGCGTTCGGGGTGACCGGGGAGGGCAACGGCGCCGGGCCCCGGCTGAAGTCACTGGCCCGCGCGGTGCCGTACGCCATCTTCGCGTACCTGACGATCAAGGTGATCACCGGCAAGAAGGCCAGCCAGGCCAGCCAGCAGAAGGACACGACCGCGACCATCATGCATCACACCGGGGGCCGGTGGCTGGTCGGCATCGTCGGCCTGGGCATCGTCATCGTCGGCGTGGCCCTGGTCGTCGAGGGCATCCGGCGCAAGTTCATGAAGTACCTGCGCACCTACGAGATGAGCCCGCGGACCCGGCGTGCGATCGAGAAGCTGGGCATGATCGGCACCACGGCCCGCGGCCTGGTGTTCGCGCTGGTCGGGGTGCTGGTCATCGACGCGGCGGTGCAGTTCAAGCCGTCCAGAGCCGGTGGGCTGGACAAGGCCCTGCTGACCCTGCGCAACCAGCCGTTCGGTGAGTTCCTGCTCATCCTCGCCGCGATCGGGCTGCTCGCGTTCGGCGTCTACGGCCTGGCCGAGGCCCGGTGGCGCCAGGTCTGAGCGGCCTGGTCACCCGGCCGGGTCGGTGCGCAGCAGGCTGTACAGCACGCCGTCCCGCCACGCCCCGTCCCGCCAGCCGGTGCCCCGGAGCACCCCCTCCCGGGTGAACCCGGCCTTCTCCAGGGCGCGCTGCTCGGCCACATTGCCCACCTCGGTGGCGGCCTCGATCCGGTGCGCGGTGGTGTGCGCGAACAGGTACCGGGTGAGCAGCCGGTGGGCCTCGGTGCCGTACCCCCGTCCCTGGGCCGCGGGCAGCAGCGCGATGCCTATCTCCCAGTGGAACGCGGCGGGCGTGGCCACCTTGCGCCGCCAGTTCACGAAGCCCAGCCGCTCGTCGCCGCAAACCACCATGAGCACCCCGCCGTCCGCGCCGAGCAGCCTGTTCTCATCCCAGCCGCGCCGCCAGCGCTGCGGGTCGAACCAGCCGTACTGCGCGAACTCGCTGGCCACGGCCGGATCCCAGGTCAGCTCCTCCATGACCGGCAGGTCGTCCTCGCCCACCGGCCGCAAGGTCACCCGATCGCCCACGGCTCCCATCATGCCCGCTGGCCGGGACGGGTGCGGTACCGGCCGGCGGGTGGCGTTTCTCAGAATCACCCCGGCCGGCGGCGCAACCTGGCCGACGCCCACCGCGGTCGCCGGACCGGGAGGATGTAGAAGAGGGCGACAGCCAGGTACCCGGCGACGGCGATGACCGGGACGAACAGCCCCGCGACGATCAGGACCAGATACCCGCCCAGGCCGGGGGTGAGGCGCTGGGTCAGCAGCTGGATCTCCTCGTCGGCCGCGTCGGGCCGGACCAGGTGCTCACGGACCGCGTAACGCCACAGAACCCACAGCAGCGACAGGGTCAGCAGCAGGGTGCTCCCGTAGATCGTCGCGGCCACCCGCTCCTGGGCATTCTTGCCGATGTTGTCGGCAAAGAGCCTGGTCGGGAACGGGAGGAACGCCACAAACAGCAGGAGCAGCAGGTTGAGGCGGACGAACGTGCCGTCCGCGTGGTCGAGGTAGTCGGTGACCGCGTTGTGCCCGAGCCACACCGCGCCGATGGTCGCGAAGCTGACCACGTAGGCCAGGTACGCGGGCCACAGGTGGGCCACCGCGCGCAGCAGATCGTCCTGGTGGCCGGCGGGCACCGCGATGTCGAGGACGATCAGGGTGATCGCGATGGCGAAGACGCCGTCGCTGAAGGCCTCCAGCCGCCCGGTCCGGAACCACCGGCGCCGGGTTGGTGATGGCTCCTCCGCGTCGGTCATCGCCCGACTGTAACAACCGGGCCCGGCCGTCACCGGTAACGAGACCCGCCCGGCCTGGACACGTGGCTGAGCCCGCCCGGCTCCGCCGGGGCGCTGGAGGCGGCCAGCCGCTTACAGGTGGCTGAATCCGCCCGACTCCTTCTTGGTCATGGGCACGGTGACCGGGTGCTTGCCGAAGTGGGCCACGGCGTCGCGGAAGTCGTCGAGCAGCAGCGAGGCCATGTCCCGGCTCACGCCCAGCCGGACCAGGATGCGCTGCACGGCGATGTCCGAGGCCGACCCGGTGAGCGTGTAGGCCGGTACCTGCCAGCCCTGGTTGCGCAGCCGGTCGGCCAGGTCGAACAGTGTGTACCCAGGGTCCTCCCCGTCCCGGATGCGCCAGGTGACGGTGGGGATCCCGGTCTCCGGGTTGCTGTCGCACAGCAGCTCGAACGGCCCCAGCTTCACGATCTCAGCCGCCAGGTACTGGCCGATGTCGTAGGAGGCCTGGTGGATGCGCCGGTACCCGTCAAAGCCGAGGCGCAGGAAGTTGTAGTAGCTGGCGATGACCTGCCCGGCCGGCCGGGAGAAGTTGATCTGGAACACCGGCATGTCGCCGCCCAGGTAGTTTACGTGGAAGATGAGGTCATCAGGCAGCTCACTCACGTCCCGGAAGACGACCCAGCCCACGCCGAGCGGGGCCAGCCCGAACTTGTGCCCCGAGGCGCTGATCGACTTGACCCGGGGCAGCCGGAAGTCGAACTTCACGTCAGGCGCGCAGAACGGGGCCAGGAAACCGCCGCTCGCCCCGTCGACGTGGATGTCGACGTCCAGGCCGGTATCGGCCTGCAGCTGGTCCAGCGCGCTGGACAGCTCGGCTACCGGCTCGTAGGCGCCGGTGTAGGTGACCCCCAGGGTCGGCACGACCATGATCGTGTTCTCGTCCACCCGCTCGAGCATGGTGGCCGGGTCCATCATGTACCGGCCATGGGCCATCGGGACTTCGCGCATCTCGATGTCCCAGTAGCGGGCGAACTTGTGCCAGACCACCTGCACCGGCCCGCACACCATGTTCGGGTTGTCGGTGGGCTGGCCGGCCGCGCGCCGCCTGGCCCGCCACCGCCACTTGGCGGCCATGCCCGCCAGCATGCACGCCTCCGAGGAGCCGATGGCCGAGGCGCCCACCGTGTTGGCCGCCTCCGGCGCGTTCCACAGGTCCGCCATCATGTGCACGCAGCGCCGCTCGATCTCGGCGGTTTGCGGGTACTCGTCCCGGTCGATCATGTTCTTGTTCACCGACAGCGCCATCAGGGCCAGCAGCTCTGGCTCTTCCCACGTCTGGCAGAACGTGGCCAGGTTCTGCCGGGCGTTGCCGTCGAGCATCAGCTCGTCCGACACGAGCTGGAACGCGTCCCGGGGCGCCGTTTCCGCCTGCGGGAACCGGTACTTGGGGACCGGCCTGGTCAGGTCCCGGTCGGCGAATACGCAGTCCTCGATCTGCTGGCGCACGGATTCCCGCTCGTGCAGAGACATGATCGGTATCTCCCTTGATCCGGCCGCCCGCTGAACCAACCGCGGCTGGTTCGATGCTCGCGGCGCGGGCATCCGCGGGCATCACCCTCCGTGGGTGGAAATGCAGGTCACGTCCTGGTGAGCAGCGGCCCTGGGGCCGGGCCACTCAGTCGGCCCGGTCGCCGCCCGCGGGGTCGGGCCGACCGCCGAGCAGGTCGCGCAGCCGGTCGTGGCGCAGCTGATACGCGGGGCCGAACCGGCGCTCGGCGCGGCCGAGCTTGGCCCCGGAATAGCGCCGCCGGGCCCACACCGAGGACGGCTTGGCCAGCCGGATCGCCCCGATCGCCGCCACGACCGGGATCACGACGCCGATCAGCCCGGTGGCCAGCTTGCCCTTGATGATGCAGATCACCGCCAGGGCCAGGTTGACGGCCACGGTGAGCAGGTATCCCACGATGGCCAGGACGCTGCGGCCGCTGGCCGTGCCGACCGGGGAGGCCTGCAGGAGGAGCACCGCGCCGAGCGCGACCGCGACCAGCACCGCGTCGATCGACTTGCGGCCGTTCTTGGTCCAGTACACGTCGTGCAGGTTGAACCACAGCGCGAACTCGTCCAGGGTCAGCGCCGCGCCCGCGCCGAACAGCGCGGCCAGCACCTCGGCCCACGGGGCCTGGGGGCGGTAGCGGAACTCGAGCAGCCCGGTCGCCAGCACCAGCAGGATGCCCCATACCTGGTGATGGATATGCACCCCGCCGATGTAGATATCCGACAGCGCGCGGCGCTGGGCGGCCGGCTGCTGCCCGCCCGCCGGCTCGCCCGCCCGGGCGTGGATCCGCCGGGTGATTCCCCGGGTGACGGCGAAGGTGACCAGGAATCCGAGGAGCATCCACAGCGCGGGTGCCCGGCCGGTGTCCACCAGGACCCGCTGGTACCAGCCCGCCATGCCGGCATCCCCCCATGACCACGCGCCAGCCCGGCCAGGCCGGGCTCCCCGCGCCCAGCCTACGCGGAGCGGGCCGGCTGGCCGGGTCCAGTGGACGCCGGGGCCTGCGCCGGGAGCCCCCGGAGCTGGCCCGGTGCGCCGCGGCGGCCGGCCGCCCGCGGCCGGCGATCGGGCGTCAGGCCTTGGCGGTGAGCGTGTACCCGATGAACGCGGCCAGGAACATCACCAGGAACCCGCCGTAGTAGGTCAGGAAGGCGGCCCCCACGGCGGGCAGCACGGCCGCCGCGCCTGCCCAGGCGACGGTCTTCCTGCTGACCAGTTTCCGCGCGGGCGCCGCGGCGGTCCCCGGCCGCGGCGCGGCTTCGGCCGGCCTGGCGGGGAGGTCCGCCGTGAGCATGGCCAGCCCGGCGTACGTCCGGGTCTGCAGCGCCTCGCCGGCCCGCGAGCGCAGCTCGTCGGGAGACAGCCGGCCCGCCACGAACGCGGCCTTGAGCGCGTCGACCACCTGCTCACGGTCGGCATCGGAGGCCCGGAGGTGACCACGGCCCGCCGGGTTGGCCGGGCCGGCCGGGCCCGCCGCCAGCTGATCTTCCGGCTCTGTCGTCACCGCCACCTCCCGGCCAGCACTACCGCACTGAAAGCCTAACCCGGCAGCCCGCCGGTGGTCATCTGCATACTGGCGGGCCGCCGCGGCCGGCGTGGTGTGGGCCCGGGCGGCCGAGGCGACCGGCGTGACCGCGGGCCGTGGCCGGAACAAGCCGTTCAGGAAAAGAATGCTGAATCAAGGGCGGCCAGCAGACGGTCGGCCCGGCGCGCCGGGCGTCCCGCGCGGCGGGGCTCAGTAGGCGCGGGCGAAGATCACCCGTTTGCCGTAAGCGGACGCCTTGCCGCAGCGGATGCACGGGCCCTGCTCCGGTTCGCCCGCCAGCGGGATGCAGCGGGGCGTGGCCGTGGTCTCGGCCTTGATCTCGTCCTCGCAGGCCTGCCCGCCACAGTGCAGCGCCAGCGCCCAGCCGGCCGCCACCGCGGTGGTGAATTCCGGCCAGGAATCGACCACCGCGGTGTGGCCGTCGCGGAAGTCGGTGGCCCGCTGGGCCAGCATCGCCTGGAACGCGGCCAGCTCGGCCGCGACCGCGTCTGGCGCCGCGGTGAGCGGGATGGCCTGCTTGGCCGCGCCGGGCTGCCGGTAATTCAGCCGGCGGGACAGCAGCGTGGCGCCGGCCGCCAGGTCGCGCGGGCCGAGTTCGAGGCGGATGGGCACGCCGCGCATCTCCCAGTCATTGAATTTGAAGCCGGGCGACAGCTGCGGCCGGCCGTCCACGTGCGTGCGGATGCCCGCGCGCTGCAGCGCGGTGGCCAGCTCGGTGGCGGCGGGCAGGGTGACCTCGGCCTGCTCGCCCCGTCCGATCGGGACGATCACCACCTGGTAGGGCGCCAGGGCAGGCGGCAGCACGAGGCCCTTGTCGTCACCGTGGGTCATGATCAGGGCGCCGATCATCCGCGTGGTCATCCCCCACGACGAGGTGTGGCACAGCTGCACGGTGCCGCTCTCAGCGGTGTAGCTGATCCCGAAGGCGGCCGCGAAGTTCGTCCCCATGAAGTGCGAGGTGCCCGCCTGCAGGGCGCGGCCATCCCGCATCATGGCCTCCAGGGTGAACGTGCGCTCGGCGCCGGCGAACCGCTCCCGCGGCGTCTTCTCCCCCGGCACGGTGGCCAGCGCCGCGGTCTGCACGCACAGGTCCTGGTAAAAGCCCAGCGCCAGCATGGTCTCGGCGGTCGCGTCGGCCGCGGTGGCGTGCGCGGTGTGACCTTCCTGCCAGAGGAACTCGGTGGTGCGCAGGAACATCCGGGGCCGCATCTCCCACCGGAGCACGTTGGCCCACTGGTTCAGCAGCAGCGGCAGATCCCGGTGCGAGCTGATCCACCTGGCCATCATCTCCCCGATGATCGTTTCCGATGTCGGCCGGATGACCAGCGGCTCGTCCAGTTCCTTGCCGCCCGCGTGGGTGACCGTGAACAGCTCCGGCGCGAACCCCTCGACGTGCTCGGCCTCCCGCTCCAGGTAGCTCTGCGGGATGAGCAGCGGGAAGTACGCGTTCTGGTGCCCGGTGGCCTTGATCCGCCCATCCAGATCCGCCTGCAGCAGCTCCCAGATCCGGTACCCGTACGGCCTGATCACCATGCTGCCGCGGACCGGCCCGCGGTCCACCAGCTCGGCGCGGAAAACCACGTCGTTGTACCAGCCCGAGAAGTCCTCGCTCTGGGGGGTAACGCTGCGCTCGTCACGTGCCATGAATTTCAGGCTACCGAGGCATGGCGTCAGGCAGCGGATCATTTATCCGGGCGCAATGGCGCTGACCGGCCATTGACCGGGACTTAGGGCCCGCAGCGGAGCACCTTCGCCCCTGTACGGCACTTTTCATCCGGCGGAGCGTGAGAGGTGCAGGTTGCGGCGGCGCAGGGTGACGGACGGGGGGCCCGGCGCCAGCCGCCAGCAGAGTCGCGGAGGCATGCGATGTCAGCGCAGGCGGTGACCAGGTGCACAGATGCCGGCGCGGAACCGCTGCCCGGCGCCGGCGAGGACGGCTTCTTCGGTATCCGCTTCGAGTCGATCGGCGGGCTCGGCGCTCACCTGGCCGGGCAGATCCTCGCCGAGGCGGGCGTCTTGCGGCAGGGCCTGAACGGCGCGCACTTCTCCTCGTACGGCTCGGAGAAGAAGGGGTCGCCGGTGAAGTCGTTCGTCCGTCTCTGCCCCGGCGAGCATGACGTCCGCACGAGCAGCCCGATCGAGAAGCCGCAGGTGATCGCCGTCTTCCACGAGGCGCTGGCCCGGTCCTTCGACGTCGCCGCCGGGCTGGGCCCCAGCGGCACACTGATCATGAACACGCGCTCGGATCCCGCCCAGGTCCGGGAGTCCCTGGGCCTGGGCTCGGGCACGGTGGCGGTGCTGGACGCGCTGGGTATCGCGCTGCAGGAAAAGACGCGGCTGAACACCGCGATGCTGGGCGCGGTGGTCCGCTGCTGCCCGTTCATCGACTACCGCGCGGTGGAGGACACGATCCGGGCGCGGTTGTCGGCCCGCTACGCGCACCTCGTCGAGGCGAACCTCCGCACGTTCAGCCGGGGCTATCACGAGCTGCGGCAGGCGACCTGGCCTGCGGAGCCCGGCGATCCCGGGCGGCCCGCGCAGCGCCCGGCCCCGGCTTTCGGCTACCTGGACGCGCCGGCCGGCGGGATCATCCTCGACCCGGGCAACAGCATCCTCAAGGACCTCAGCGCTTCACGGGATGGCTTCCTGCCTGCCTTCGACCCCAGCTCGTGTGCGCACTGCGGGATCTGCGACATCGTGTGCCCCGACCTCTGCTTCGTCTGGTCCGACGACGGCGAGGGCGAGCCCGCCGTGCGGCTGCTCGGCATCGACTACCAGTACTGCAAGGGCTGCCTGAAGTGCATCGAGGCGTGCCCGACCGGCTCGCTCACCGAGCTGAAGGAAGAGGACGGCTGGGCCGAGGCCCATCGTGTGCCGCTGTTCGGCGGGACCGGACGGGAGAGGGGGCCGGGCTGATGGTTGCCGCATCACCGCCGAGGAGGCCGGGCCGCGCGCCCGCGAAGCCTGGCGCTACGCCCGCGGAGCCTGGCACCGCGCCCGCGGAGCCTGACACCGCGCCCGCGAAGCCTGGCCGCGCCGAGCAGACGGCCGGGTTCCGCACCGGCAACGAGATGGCCGCGCTGTCGGCGAAACAGATCGACTTCCATCTCATGGGCTACTACCCGATCACGCCGTCGACGGAGATCGCCGAGCGGCTGGACCAGATGAAGGCCGCAGGCGAGCACAACATCGTGATGGTGCCCGCGGACGGCGAGCACGGCGCCGCTGGCATCTGCTATGGCGCCACGACCGGCGGCGGGCGGGTGTTCAACGCGACCAGCGCCCAGGGACTGCTGTACTCGCTCGAGGAGCTGCCGGTGCAGTCGGGCACGCGGTACCCGATGCTGCTCGACCTGGCCACCCGCACGGTCAGCGGGCCGCTGGACATCCGGGGCGATCACTCCGACGTCTACTACGCGCTGGGCACCGGCTGGCTGATCTTCCTGGCGCGCGACCCGCAGGCCGTCTACGACATGAACCTCATCGCGCTTCGCGTCGCCGAGCGCGCCGAGGTGCGGCTGCCCGCGATCGTCGCCTTCGACGGCTTCTTCACCAGTCACCAGAAGCGCCGCGTCGCCACCTTCACGTCCGATGCGACCGTGCGCACCTGGCTGGGCCCCCCGCCACAGATGGTGACCGCCCTCGATCCACGGCACCCGGTGACGATCGGGCCGTACATGAACGACCCCGACCTGATCAACAACAAGTACCAGCTCGAGCAGGGCATGGACGCCGCGCTGCGCGCGTTCCGCGAGGTCGCCGCCGAGTACGAGACGCTGAGCGGGCGCCACTACGACCCGGTTGACCTGTACCGGATGGACGACGCCGAGGTCGCGGTGTTCCTGCTCAACTCGGCCGCGGAGACCGCCAAGGACGTCGCCGACCAGCTGCGCGCGGACGGCGTCCGGGCCGGTGTCATCAGCCCCAACGTCATCCGGCCCTTCCCCGCGAAGGAGATCCAGGAGGCGCTGCGCGGCGTGCGGGCGGTGCTCATCGGTGAGCGGTCGGGGTCCTACGGTGCGCACGGCGCTGCGCTCTCGCACGAGGTGAAGTCGGCGCTGAAGGACGACCCCGGGAACCGCACCCTGTGCCTGAGCCGGGTCTACGGTCTCGGCGGAAGAGACTTCTACGCGGCGGACGCCGCCGCGTTCTTCGGGCTCGCCCGGGAAGCGGCCACGCTGGGCGCGGTCAAGGTGCCGTTCGACTATTACGGCGTGGAGCCAGGCGATCCGGCCAGGCCACGGCCACGCCGGGGCACGCCGCCGCTCACCCGCGCGGAGATGACGAGCGGGCTGCTCAAGGCCACGCCCGGCCCGGATGGCCGGCTCGAGGTCGAGGCGCCACCCTACTGGCAGCTCGCGTCGAAGCCGAAGCGCGTGGTCCCTGGGCACGGCGCATGTCCCGGCTGTGGCATCTTCCCGGCCCTCGACCAGTTCCTGCGGGGCATCGAGGGCGACGTCGTGGTGCTCTACCAGACCGGCTGCGCGATGGTCGTCAGCACCGGCTACCCCTACACTTCGCACCGCGTCACGTACCTGCACAACCTCTTCCAGAACGGCGCCGCGACGCTGAGCGGCCTGGTCGAGATGTTCCACGAGCGGATGCGCCGTGGCGAGCTGCCGGCCGGCGAGGAGATCACCTTCGTCATGGTCACCGGCGACGGCGGCATGGACATCGGGATGGGCGCCGCGGTCGGGGCCGCGCTGCGCGACCACAAGATGATCATCGTCGAGTACGACAACCAGGGTTACATGAACACCGGCAGCCAGCTCAGCTACTCCACGCCGCTCGGCCACGAGACATCGACCAGCCACGTGGGGGCGGCCGAGCTGGGCAAGGCCTTCCACCACAAGGACACCCCGCAGATCATGGCGGCGACCAACATCCCGTACGTCTTCACCGGCGTCGAGGGCTACCCCGACGATCTCGTGGCCAAAGCCGTCAAAGCGCAGTGGTACGCGACGAACCAGGGCACCGTGTACGGGAAGGTGCTGGTGTCCTGCCCGCTGAACTGGAAAACCGAGGACCGGGTCGGCGTCGACATCCTCCAGGCCGCGGTCGACTCATGCTTCTTCCCGCTGTATGAGATCGAGCGCAGCATCACCCATCTCACCTACAACCCGGAATCCATCGGGCGCCGGGTGCCGGTCGGTGACTGGCTGAAGCTGATGGGCAAGACCAAACACCTGTGCGCGCCCGGCAACGCGGCCACGCTCGCCTTGATCGAGGCGGAAGTGGAGCGCCGCTGGGAGCGCCTCAAGGCGAAGGACCAGCACCCGCTGCTGTGAGCGATGATGGACAGCACCGCACGGATTATGGACAGCACGGCACGGATCATCGAGAAGCGCGACCTGACGGACGTCACCAAGCTGTTCGTCGTGCACGCCCCGCTCGTGGCGTACAACGCCGGGCCGGGCCAGTTCGTGATCCTGCGCGTGGCGGAGACCGGCGAGCGGATCCCGATCAGCATCGCCGACTTCAGCCGGGCCGCGGGGACGATCACGATCGTCGTCCAGGCGGTGGGCCGCACCAGCGCGCTGGTCTGCGCGCTGCGGGAGGGAGACACGTTCCTCGACTTCGCCGGCCCGCTGGGCCTGGTGGTACCGCTCCCCGAGCAGGGCCACACGGTGCTGATCGGCGGCGGCTTCGGCGCGGGCGCGCTGTTCCCGCTGGCCCGCGCGCTGCGCTCGCGCGGCGTGCAGGTTTCCTCGATCGTCGGCGCCCGGACCCGGGATCTGCTGATCTGCGCTGACATGCTGGCGAGCGAGAGTGACAAGGCCCACGTGTGCACCGACGATGGCTCGCTCGGACACCATGGTGTGGTCACCGCGCTCCTCGAGGAGCTGATGGACGCGGGTGCCGGGTTCACGGGCTGTTTCGCCGTGGGGCCGGTGCCGATGATGCGCGCCGTCGCGCAGACCACCCGGCGCCGTGACCTGCCGGCCATGGTCTCGCTCGACCCGCTGATGGTGGACGGGACGGGCATGTGCGGCGGCTGCCGGGTGACCGTCGGCGGGAAGTCGCTCTTCGCCTGCGTGGATGGGCCGTTCTTCGACGCGCACCAGGTGGACTTCGGCGAGCTGGGCGCCCGCCTGACGACCTACCGAGAGCAGGAGACCGCTGCCTGCCAGCTGCCGGGGCCGAGGGGGTAAGCGCCATGCCCATCATTTATCCGCACAAGACCGTGATGCCATGCCTGGACCCGGAGGAGCGCCGCCGGACCTGGGATGAAGTCGCCGAGGGCTACACCGTGGAGCAGGCCATCGCCGAAGCGCGCCGGTGCCTGAACTGCCAGGACCCGGTGTGCGAACAGGGCTGCCCGGTCAACGTGCCGATCCGCGCCTTCGTGCGTCACGTCGCCGAGGGAGACTTCGCGGGCGCGGCCGCCACGATCCGCCGCCGCAATCTGCTGCCGGCGATATGCGGCCGGGTCTGCCCGGTCGAGCACCAGTGTGAGGCGCGCTGCGTGCTCGCCCGCAAGCCGGGCCAGGAACCGGTGGGCATCGGCCGGCTGGAGCGGTTCGTCGCCGACTGGGAGCGCGCGCACGGGGGTGGCGAATCCACCGCGCCGCGGTTGTGCCACGACCAGAAGATCGCGGTCGTCGGCTCCGGCCCGGCCGGTCTCACCGTGGCCAGCGACCTCGCCCAGCTCGGCTACCCGGTGACGATCTTCGAGGCACTGCACGCGTACGGCGGCGTGCTGCGCTACGGAATCCCGCAGTACCGCCTGCCGAAGGAAATCATCGACGAGGACATCGCTCATCTCGAGGCGCTCGGCGTGGAGTTCGTCCGTGACGTGATCATCGGCAAGACGGTCACCATCGACCAGCTCATCGAGGAGTTCGGCTACTCGGCGGTGTTCGTCGGCACCGGCGCGGGCTCGCCGGTCTTCATGAACATCCCCGGGGAGAACCTGAAGGGCATCTACTCGGCGAACGAGTTCCTCACCCGGGTCAACCTGATGCACGCCTACTCGTTCCCCGAATACGACACCCCGATCCGGCGGCCGAAGAAGGCCGCGGTGATCGGCGCCGGGGATACCGCGATGGACGCGGTCCGCTGCTCGATCCGGCTCGGCGCCGACGAGGCCCACATCGTGTACCGGCGTTCGGACCAGGAGAAGGGGGCCCGGGCCGAGGACTACGAGCGGGCCCGCGACGAAGGCGTGATCTTCGACTGGCTCACCCTCCCCAAGCGTTTCCTCGGGGATGAGAATGGCTGGGTCCGGGCGATCGAGTGCATCCGCACGCAGCTCGGCGAGCCCGACGCGTCCGGACGGCGCCGCCCGGTCGAGGTGCCCGGGTCGGAGTTCACGATGGACGCCGACATCGTCGTCATCGCCCTCGGCACGAACCCGAATCCGCTGGTCCCGCAGGCCACAGCCGGGCTGGACGTGGACGGCCACGGCTGCATCGTGACCGATCGGCGCACCGGTGCGACGAGCCGGGAGGGTGTGTACGCCGGCGGTGACATCGCCACCGGCGCCGCGACCGTGATCCTCGCCATGGGCGCGGGACGGCGGGCGGCGACCGCCATTCACCAGCACCTGCAGAAGCCGGCCGCGAAGAAGGGAGCGGTGCCATGAGCAGCAATCCGGCCGCCAGACTGGACGCCACGGCCGACGATCGGGGCGGCGAGGCTTACGCCCGCGGCCGGCGGGACGGCATGGCCTGGGCCCTCGAATACGCCACCCCTGCGGAACTGAGCTACCTGGTGGAGCACTTCGAGCCGGGGCGAAGCGCTGACTTCGGCGCGGGTCACTCGGTGAGTCATTTCCTGAACGGCAGGAGCCACCTCGACGTAGCCAGCGTCCCGCACTACGACAACCCGTTCTGGCGGGGGTTCGCCGCCGGGGCGCAGGAAGTCCAGGACGAACTCAACCTGCCCAGTTAACCGAGAGTCACCTGCCACGCCGCTCGCCGACACGCAGGGGAGGACCCGATGAAACAACGAGTTCCGCGCAGCACATGGCATTCACCGCCCCGGGCCGGGCGGCGCCCGCGGGTCCTGATCGAAGATGACCACCCAGCGCTGGCCATCTCGGACTTCACCCTGTTCAAGCAGGCAGGATTCGACGTCGCCTTCTGCTCGGGCCCGGGAGAGGACCCGGATGCCTGCCCGCTGCTGCGCGATGGGCAGTGCCCGCTGGTCGCGGGCGCTGATGCCGTGCTGCACAGCCTCGACCCGGCGAGCGGCGTCGCCGCGGCCATCCGCCGCCAGCGCCCGGACCTGCCCGTCGTGACGGTGCAGCGTCCCCGCGAGGACGGGAGCCTGCCACCGGTGCCGGCGGGCTGCACCCCGCTGCCCTCCGCGTGCTCGGTCCGGGGGCAGATCGAGGCCGTGCAGCGCGCGCTCACCGACCCCCGGGCACGAGATTCACGCGGCCCGGGGGCCAGCCGACGCAGTCCGGGAGCGACCCGGTCCACCCATTGATGACCGGTCCCGGCGCTGAGGATCGATACTGGCGGCATGGCTGAACTGCGCGCCGCGCAGGCGGAAGACGTCGGCGCGCCCTGATGCAGGCCGCACTCCGCGCCTCGACATCGAGGGTGTTCGTCTCCACGAACGAGTCGAACGCGCCGATGAGGGAACTGCTGCGCCATGCCGGGAGGACGGCCAGCGGCGTGCTCACCGGGCTCGACGAGGGTGACCCTGAGCACGTGTTTTTCCACGACGTCCCGCCCGGCTAGCACGATGAGCCCGTGCCGTTGCCGTCGTTTCATCGGCGCGAGTTCCCCCTGGCGCCGGGGAGCGTCTTCGGCCTCGGCACAGCAGATCGGGGCGCCTGTTGCGTGTAGGGAGCGGAACCCCAACGGTGGAGGTGCGGATGACCTTCGAGGAATTCGCGGCCGAGCGGCTGCCCGGCTTGCTGCGGTTCGCCGCGGTACTCACCGGTGACCGCGCGCTGGCCGAGGATCTGGCCCAGGAGGTGCTGATCCGGGCGCATGCCAGGTGGCGCAGGATCGGGCGCCTGGACCGGCCGGAGTCCTACGTCCGCAAGATGATCCTCAATGAATTCCTGAGCTGGCGGCGCCGGGAATGGCGGCTGATCCCCTCGGGGGCCGGTTCAGACGTGGATCGCCGCAGCGCTCCCGATCATGCCCTCGGTTACGCCGAACGAGACGCCCTTTCCGCCCAGCTCGGCAAGCTGCCGCCGCGGCAGCGCGCCGTGCTCGCGCTCCGCTACTACGAGGGGCTCTGCGACGCCGAGATCGCCGGCCTGCTCGGCTGCCAGCCGGGCACCGTCCGCGGTTATGCGGCCCGGGCGCTGGCCGCGCTGCGCGTCGAGATGAACGTCCGGACTGGTCAGCCAGCCGCATTCGCTGAGGAGAAGACTGATGCCCACTGAAGACGACCTGCGGGCCGCGTTCCGCGATATGGAGCGGTTCACGCCAGACGCCGCTGATGTCCTCCAGGCTGTCTGCGAATCTCCGCGCCCAGCGGCGCGGGCGCCGCGGCGGCGGGCCCTGCGCACCGGGCTGGCTGTGGGTGCGGCCGGGGCGGTGGCCGCGGCCGCGGTGATCGCGGCGGTGGCCCACGGCCCGGCGACCAGGCCCACGCCCCTCGCCGGGCCTGTGCTGCGCGCCCGCCTGCTCGCCGCCATCGATACCGCCCGCGGCGACATCCTGTACACGCCCGCACCGGGCGGACCGCTGACCGGGGGGCAGTACCCGGCGTATCCCCGGCCTGGCCAGGAGGTCCATGTCCGTGTCGGCCCGGCCGTCGGGTCGGACGGGAAGGTGTACAAAGACGGGGAGTATTCCTTCACCATGCCCGCCCAGTCCGCCCAGCGCAGCTACCTCAACCACTACACCGCCCACCTCGACCAGGGCGGGCTGCACCTGTCCGGGACGGCCATGGCGGTCGATCACCTCAACCACACCTGGCGGCAGTGCCATTCGCGGTTCGTCCTCGGGTTCGCCCTCGACGCGGCCGGTATCCGCACCGAACTCGCCAGCGGCCAGTTCACGGTCACCGGGCGCACAGTAGTCAGCGGGCAGCAGGCCATCGAGCTGAAGTTCAACGTGCCGCCCAATAACGAAGCCCCGCCTCATGTGACAGCCGAGCGCATGTGGGTGAACGCCACGACCTACCTGCCGATGCGGGACTACACGCGCTGGTCCAACGGGCGGCAGAGCGTCTCCGATTACGTCTTCCTCCCGCCCACGCCTGAGAACCTGGCGAAACTGCGCCCGCTGATCCCCGCGGGCTACACCCGGGCGGGCTGCGCCCAGGGCACCGGCCCGAAACCGGAGCCGCGGGGGTTCCCGGCCCAGCACTAGACGGGCAGCCACGCAGGCCGGTGGCCGGGCCGCTCAGACAGGCCCGGCCACCGGGTCGCGGAAGCCCGCAGCGGGGGCGGCCGCCGCGGCCCGGCCCGGCTACCCCCCGATCAGCTTCGTCCAGGTGTTGTCGTCGACGACCCCGGTAACGGGCAGCCCGAAAGCGTGCTGCTGGGCCTTGACCGCAGCCTCGGTATTGGCGCCGAAGATGCCATCGATCGCGATCGGATTGCCCAGCGCCGTGACCAGGCCCTGCAGCCGGTGCACCATCCGGCTCTGCGGCTTGTCCTGGTCCCCGGCCTTCAGCTGGGGAAGAGTGATATTCACCGTGACCTCCTGCGATGAGCAGGGGCGGAGCCCCCCGACAATACGGCTATTTCCGGATCGTAACCGCGGGCGGCCCCGACCCGCCAGCATGGACACGAGCACCGCAGCCCAAGGACTCTCGGGCCTGAGCACTACGGAGCGCAGTTCCGGCCCGATGACGCCGCATCCGGATGGCGGACCTCGCCACCGATCCAGACCTGGTCGACGGCCACGCCCGGCAGTGCGTCCACCGGCAGCTGCCAGGGGTCTGTCCCGAGTACCACGAAGTCGGCCAGCTTCCCGGGCGCCAGGACGCCGCGATCGTCCAGGTGGCAGGCCCACGCCGCGTCGGCGGTGAACATGCGGAGCGCCGCGTCCAGGTCGATTCGCTCCTCCGGGGCGAGCACGCCGCCGAGCTTGGTGCGCCTGGTCAGCGCGCACCAGATGCCGTGGAACGGGTTCGCGGCTTCGGGCTGGGATCCGGTGCTGTCGCTGTTGCCAGGCACCCGGAATCCGCGCTCATGCAGCGACCGCAGCGGCGGCTGGCTGGCTTCCGGCTGGGCGTCTCCGTAGCTGTAGATGAACTGCGGCGTCGCCACGGGCACGACGCCGAGCGCGGCCATCCGGTCCAGCCGCGGGCCGTCCACCGGCAGGTCCCCGCCATGCTCGAGCCGGTGCCGGTGATCGGCGCGCGGATACCCCGCCAGCGCCCGCTCGAGCGCCAGCAGCGCCATGTCGACGGCCTCCGCGGACTGGACGTGCATCATCAGCTGCAGTCCCGCCCGGTGCGCGGCGGCTACTTCCGCGTCCAGGTCGTCTTGGTCCCACTTGAGGTCGACCAGCGTCTCGTGCTCCAGGCCGTGCCCGGCGCCGTCGATGAACAGCTTGATCCCGGCCAGCCGCAGCCAGCTGTCGCCGAACCCGGTCTGCAGCCCAGTCACGGCCAGATCGGCCGAGGTCAGCTGCCTCGGGCTGTGAAAATGCAGGTCGATCCGGGCGGGCAGCCTGCCCTCGCGGTGCAGCTTCTGGTACGCCCGCACCCCTTCGGCCGAGTGCACGATGTCATTGATGGTGGTGACGCCGTGCGCGGTGAACATCGAGCCGCCGAGCCCGGCCATCGCAGCGGCCACCGCGCCGACGCCGAACTCGGGCTGCGGCAGCTCGCTCCATAGTTCCGTGCCCCGCCCGGTGTCCAGATCGAGCAGCGCGCCCATCGCGGGTACCGCGCCGTCCAGATAGCCGGCGGCCCGCAGGCCCGCGGTGTTCAGCGTCGTGACGTGCATGCCCGAGTAGACGACGACGGGCCGGTCGGGCACGGCCTCGTCGAGGTCCTGGCGGGTGATCGGGCGCTGCTCGACGACGAACTGATGCAGCCCGAAGCTGGCCCGCCCGACGATCCATCCCGTGCCGGGCGCCGCGGCGGCGTGCTCCCGCAGGGCCTGGCAGATCTCCCGCAGCGATGCGTACGGCGGCGCATGCAGCGGCACCGCGTAGGACAGATGCGTGGTCGTCAGCTCGAAATGGCAGTGCGCGTCGACGAATCCGGGGATGACGACGCGCCCGCCGAGGTCGACCACTGGCGCGCCCGGATGGGCGGCCAGCAGTTCCTCCCCATCCCCCGTGGCGGTGATGACGTCGCCAGCGATCGCGATCGCCGAGGCCCGCGGCCGGGCCGGATCCATCGTGTGAATGTCAGCATGGGCGAGCACAAGGCTGGCAGGCATGCTCATGTTTCGCCGAGAACCGTCAGCCGCAATGCTGCAGGAGCATCCGGCCTGCTGATCAGCTGCTGCGTGCTCTGCTTGGTCTTGGTCGCCAGCCACGGGTTTTCGCCGGTGCCCGGGTGACGCATGAATTCCGGGAAGTCGCTGGAGGCGACGTTGAGCCGGAACCGGTGGCCGGGACGGAGCCGGTACCCGGTGTGGCCCATCTCGATCCGCGCCTGCGCACTACCTGATACGTCGTCCAGTTCGCCCTGGCCACGGACGATCAGCCGGGCGGTCCCGTCTGGCGCCTCGTCCAGGAGCTTGGCGAACAGGTAGGTGGACGGCGCGGTTGAGGTCACCGTGACCAGCAGGTCGACCGGCCCGGCGAGGTCGATTGGCCTGGTGTCTGGGTCGGTGACGAAGCTGAGCACGTCGGGCCGGCGCGCGGTCGCGGACTCGTCGGGAAACTCGTGCAGGAACGCGAAGGAATTCGGCACGCTGGAGACGATCATGTCCTCGGGGTCGTATAGCCACTCCCCCGCCTGCTCCTCGCGGGGCGCGTCCGCGGACAGCCGCCCGTCGGTCACCGCGGCGCCGGCTATGCCGCTGAGGTACAGATGCTGCTCGCGCGCCCCGGGCGGCGGCCAGGACGCAGACTGGTGGTAACCCCCGTGGCCCAGGTGCCAGGACACCCGGGGCAGGGTGCTGGCGTCCCTGATCCCCTTGAGAAACACGTCGAAGAAGTCCAGCGCGGGCTCGGTGTACAAGAGCAGCATCCGGTCCAGGGCCCCGTCATTGACGCCGTGGTCGTTCTCCTCGGCGATCGGCGCGTGGCTCAGGTGATAGTTCTCATGGTCGACCGAGTCGGCTGTGAGGTACTGCGACGCGGCCCAGCCCGGCCTGCGGGACAGCGCCACGTAGTCCCGCATCGCGACGATCGAGAGATTGTCGAACCAGCCCACCGCGTGCAGGACAGGGACGGGCCTGGCGTCGAACGGGTGACCGTCGGGGTAAATCGGCAGCGGCACGAAGTGCGGCACGGACACGTCGTAGGCCGCCGACCGCACCCCGAGCGCCCTGAACAGGTCCTCGAAGACCTCGGTGAGCGGCCGGAGGTTCCAGTTCAGCTCGCGCGCGTAGATGTACTTGTCCGCCCAGTAGTGCGAGACGTAGTCGGCGTGCACCAGCCACGGCACGTCCCGCACCGTGCCCTGAGCATGCGGCCTGACGAGCAATTCGGTGCTGGTGACTCGGGGCACGATCGCCCTCAGCGCCGGGTGACCGCTGCTGACCGCTGCCCACTGCGTGAACCCGTAGTAAGAGTCGCCGAACATGCCGACGACGCCGTTCGACCAGGGCTGGGCGATGATCCAGTCGATGGTGTCGTAGCCGTCGTTCGCCTCGCCGACGAACCCGATCGTGTCGCCCTCTGAGCGGAACTTGCCCCTGACGTCCTGGACGACCATGGCGTAGCCACGCCTGGTGAAGATCTCGGCGACCCAGCGGAAGAAGACGTACCTGCTGTTCTTGTCGTAAGGGAGCCGGACCAGCACGGCCTCAGCCGGCCTCCCGTCCCGGGGCAGGTAGACGTCGGTGGCCAGCCGGATCCCGTCACGCATCCGCACCATGTACTGAGTCGCCGAGTCGGGCACCGGCTCCTCGGTGACGCGTTCGAAATCCTCCGGCATGGCTGATTCCTCCTGGGGTTGCCTCGATGGGAGGTCGCCTCGATGGGAGGTCGCCCCGATGGGGGCCGCCTCGATCCGGATGCTGACAGTCACTTCAATAGATTGTCAAGACAGACAAACAAATGCCGCGCGCGGTATCCTCGCGCCACGACTCGCCGACGCAGACGGGACAGGAACACGGTTCATGGGACGGCCTAGCCTGGCAGCCGAGCGGCGCGAGCAGATCCTCGACGCCGTCACCCTGTGCATCGGGGAGTTCGGGATCGAGGGGACCACCCTGGAACGGGTCGCCGAGGCTTCCGGCTTCAGCCGCGGCCACATCCGGCACTACCTCGGCAACCGCGACGACATGCTAACCCAGTTCCAGCGGCGGCTATCGACCCGCTACGTGCAGCGGATGCGGGACATCGGCGACTCGACCGAGCCCGGCCAGCGCGGCACGGCGCTGGTACGGTTCCTGTTCGGCAAGGAATGGGGCCCTGGCCAGGACAGCGCCGCCATCAACGCGCTGCTGTGGGCAGCAGCGCGCGACGAGGACATCCGGGCCGGCCTGCGCGCGACCTATCTGGCGATGGAGCGCACCGTGGCCCGCGGGCTGCGAGCCGACTATCCGGACGCACCCGCAGCCGAGTGCGCGAGCACCGCATACGCGCTGCTGTGCCTGGCGTTCGGGCACTCCTCGCTGCTCGAGCTGTCCTACCCCGCCGCCCGGCGGCGCACGGCGGCCACCGTCGCCCAGCAGATGCTCGACCGGCTCGCCGGCTTTCCGCCGGCCGCGCGCTGAGCCGCCGCTGGCCGCCGCGGCCGTATCCCGTTCCGTTATTTAGTCGGGCTTGACTATCTACTCGGGAGCGTGCCACAGTCCTCGGACTAAGGCACGCCAGGGGCATCCGCGTGCACATCTCTTATCCCGCCCCTGGCCGTCGTCCCCCGCTCTACGCCAGCTCGGTAAGGGAAGTAGCCCGATGAGCGAACCCGGATCCGCCACCCGCACGAGCACTCTTCTGGGCCGCCGCGGCACGTCCCTGCTCGCGGTGCTCGCACTGGCCGCGGGCGCCGCGGCGTGCTCGAGCAGCGGCAATTCGTCGGCGCCAACCGGCAGCTCGGCTACCGGCCCCGCGGCCAAGCTCGTCGCCACCAGCCCGCCCGCCCAGGGAGACCTGGCCAGCCTGACCTGGGACCTGCCCGCCGGCGAGCCGACCACGCTGGACTACGTCAAGGCCGGCGACTACAGCCCCGACATGGTTATCTCCAACCTGTGCGACTCCCTGCTGCGGCTGAAGCCCGACTTCTCCTTCGGCCCGAACCTGGCGACATCGTGGGGCTACGGCGCCGGGCACATGTCACTCACGTTCACCCTGCGCTCCGGCGTCACGTTCTGGGATGGCCACCCGCTCACGGCCCAGGACGCGGCGTACAGCCTGCTGCGCAACATGAACCCGAAGAACAGCCCGGTGAACGGCGCGTTCTTCGCCAACGTCAAGTCGATCACGGCCAGTGGGCCGCACACCGTCGTCGTCCACTTCAAGCGCCCGGACGAGCTGTTCATCAAGGAAATGGCCACCGTCGCCGGAGACGTCTCCGAGGAGCAGTTCACCAAGGCCAAGGGTGGCTCATACGGCACCGCCCAGGGCGGCGTCATGTGCTCAGGACCGTTCAAGCTGGACAAGTGGTCCTCCGGCCAGAACATCACGCTGACGGCCAACACCCACTACTGGAACAAGGCTTACGAACCCCGTGCGAAGAAGGTCACGCTCGACTTCATCACCGACACCGCGAGCCTTGTCCAGGCCCTCAAGTCTGGCGCCGTGCAGGGCGCTTTCGAGGCACCCATTTCCGAGCTGCCAGCGCTGGAAGCCGATTCCTCCGGCACCGTCTACCAGGGCAAGAGCCTGGCCATCTACGAGCTGGGGGTGACCTCACCCAGCGTCGGCCTCAAGGTCAGGACCGCGCTCAGCATGGTCATCGACCGGCCCGCGCTGGCGCACGTCGTGTTCCACGACGCCGCCACGCCGAACTACGCGCTGATCCCGCCGCCGGCCTGGGACCCCACCGCGATCGGCGCCTACCAGGCGGCTTACAACGCGCTGCCCAAGGCGACCACGGCGAAGACGGCCGCGGCGAAGAAGCTCATCGCCGGTGACCCGCAGGCGTCCCAGCCGCTCACGCTGGGCATCCTGGCCGGGGACCAGACCGAGATCAACACGGCGACGCTGATCCAGCAGGAAGCCGCCACGATCGGGCTGAAGGTCAACATCAAGCAGCTGCAGCCGCTGCAGTTCTCCAACGCCTTCTACGTGCCGTCGGCGCGGAAGGGCCTCAGCCTGATCCTGACCAAGGGCTACCTCGACGTCCCCGACCCGCTCGACTACCTGGGATTGATCGTCCTTCCGGACTCGATCTTCAACTGGACGCACTTCGACGACCCAACCGTGAACAAGAACGTCGCGCTCGCGGTGCAGACCTTCGACAATGCCAAGCGGGCGCAGCTGATCACCTCGGCCCAGGCGAAGTGGGAGGCGGCTCATTTCCTGATCCCGATGCTGAGCCTGCATGAGGTGGTGTTCATGAACAAGGCGATCACCGGCGCGCCGGTCTCGTTCGCCTACATCTACGAACCGTCGCTGGCGACGGTGGGTTCGTCCAAGTAGGGCGCCTGGCCGGTGCGTTCGGCGATCCGGATCTGCGGCACGGCACTCGGCACGTTGCTCGTTGCCAGCCTGCTCATCTACGGCGCGCTGGCGCTGGCACCCGGAGACCCGGCCACCGAGCTCGCCGGGCCCCGGGCGACCCCGAAGCTCATCGCGCAGATCAGGCACCAGTACGGGCTGGACCGGCCGTTCCCCGTCCGCTACTGGGACTGGCTGACCGGCGCGCTGCACGGCAACTTCGGCGTCTCGCTGCAGTTTCACCAGAGCGTCAGCTCGCTGCTGGCCCCGCGGGTACCCGTCACGCTCGAGCTGGTGGCGTACGCGTCGCTGATCATCATGGTGCTCGGGCTCGGCCTCGGCCTGCTGCCATCACTCCTGCCCCGGCTGAACGTGCTGGTCACGGTCACCGCCGGGCTGGGCATCGCGGTACCGACGTTCGTCGCGGCGCTGCTACTGGTGGAGATCTTCGCGCTCAAGCTCGGCTGGTTCCCGGCCGTCGGCACCGGCGGCGGGTTCGGCGGTCAGGTAAGGCACCTGACCCTGCCAGCGTTCGCGCTGGCGTTCTCCTGGGCCGCGTACGTCGCGCAGATCAGCCGGGCCAGCGTGCGCGAGCAGCAGGGGCGCGAGCACGTGGCGACGGCACGCGGACGCGGCCTGCCGTCGTCTCTCGTGTTCCGCCACCATGTGCTGCGCAACGCCGCCGTGCCGATCGTGACGGTATCCGGCCTGACGGTCGCCGGGCTGATCGCCGGGTCGATCGTCGTCGAGACGGCGTTTGGCCTGGGCGGGATCGGGTCCCTGCTCGTGCAGTCCGTCTCGGCCAAGGACTACAACGTCGTGCTCGCGATCAGCCTCGTTCTGGTGGTCGCGTTCGTCCTCGCGACCACGCTGTCCGACCTCGCGCACCTGGCGCTCGATCCGCGCATCAGAGACCGGGTGGCCAGGTCATGAGCCTTCCCGCCGCGACCCTCGTCACGGTCGAGCCAGCTGCCGGCACGGACGGCCGCCGCCTCGATCCCGCGCTGATCGCCATCGGGACCGTGCTCGCGCTGCTCGTGCTCGTCGCGGTGCTGGCGCCGCTGATCGCGCCGTACCCGCCGAACGAAGGCAACATCCTGATCGCGAACGCCCCACCCTCCTGGGCGCACCTGCTCGGCACCGACGCGGTCGGCCGGGACATCCTGTCCCGGCTGATCTACGGCGCGCGGCTCAGCCTCCTCGGTCCCGCGCTGATCATCCTGTTCGCGACCGTGGCCGGCGTCGTGCTGGCGATCAGCGCCGTCTGGATCGGAGGCTGGTACGACCTGATCGTCGGCAGGCTCCTGGACCTGCTGTTCGCGATTCCCGGGCTGCTGGTCGCGATCATCGCCGTCGCGGTCCTGGGCACCGGGTTGCTGGCCCCGGTACTGGCCCTGTCGCTGGCGTACACGCCGTACATCGCACGCGTGCTGCGGTCCGTCGCGCTGCGCGAACGCCACCTGGCCTATATCGAGTCCTGTCAGCTGGTCGGCTACTCAGGCTGGGCGATCTGCCTGCGGCATCTGCTGCCGAACGTGACGCCGCTGATCAGGGCGCAGGCCACGCTCGCGTTCGGCGCGGCGCTGGTGGACCTGGCCGCGATCTCTTACCTCGGGCTCGGCGTGCAGCCGCCAACACCCGAATGGGGAATCATGGTCTCGGACGGCCAGGCCTCGCTGCTGAACGGCTACCCGCTGGAGTCGATCTCGGCGGGCGTGCTGATCGTCATCGTGGTGGTGCTGGTGAACCTGCTCGGCGAGCGGTTCGCCGCGCGCGCCGAGGAAGCCGGATGAGCAGCCCGGGTACGGCCCGGCCCGGGGCCGGGGCGCTCCTGGAGATCGACCGGCTGCGGGTGCAGATCCCGCTGCACGGGCGGCTGCGCACGGTCATCCACGAGGCCACGCTCGACATCGCGCCGGGCGAGGCCGTCGGCCTGGTTGGTGAGTCGGGATCCGGCAAGTCGATGACGGCCCGCGCGGTCATGCGCCTGCTGCCGCCGCGCTCGGCGACGTCGGGCTCGATCCGTTTCGCCGGGCAATCCGTGCTGGACATGGGCCGGAGCGCGCTGCGGAACCTGCGCGCGGACCAGATCGGCATGATCTACCAGGACCCGCGCGCCCACATCAACCCGGTCCGCAGCAACGGCGACTTCCTGCTCGAGGCGATGCTTGCGCAGGGGATCAAGCCGGCGGCCGCCCGCGAGCGGGCCATCGACCTGCTCGCCCAGGTTGGCATCGCGGACGGCGGGCGGCGGCTCCGGCAGTACCCGCACCAGCTCTCTGGTGGCCTGCTGCAGCGGATCATGATCGCGGCCGCGCTCGCGACCAGCCCGCGGCTGCTGCTGGCCGACGAGCCGACGACCGCCCTGGACGTGACGACCCAGTCCGAGGTCATGGCCATCCTCGCCGAACTGCGCACCGACCGCGGCCTGGCCATGCTGTTTATCACCCACGACCTGGACCTGGCGGCCGCGGTCACCAACCGGATGGCCGTGATGTATGCCGGCATGATCGTGGAGATCGGCACCTCGGCCACCGTGCATGAAACCGCGCTGCACCCGTACACGATCGGGCTGCTGCGATCCAGGCCGGAGGTAGGCGCCCGGTCCCGGATCCAGGTGATTCCCGGCCGGCCGGTGTCGGCGTTCGAGGCGGGGCCGGGGTGCGTGTTCGCCGCCCGCTGCCCGTACGCGACCGACCTGTGCCGGACCGAGCGCCCAGCGCTGAGGCCGGTGGACCGGCAGCTCGTAGCGTGTCACCGGGCGGAGGAGCTGCACGGCCGGGTCTCGTTCACCGCGGAGCAGGCTTCCCATGACTAGCCAGCCAGACGGCCAGGCGCTGGCGGATGACGCGGCCCCCGAGCCGGTGCTGCGGGTTCACGGGCTGCGGAAGGTCTTCCAGGTGAAGGCGGAGGGTTCGCGGCAGACCGAGGACCTCGTCGCGGTCGATGATGTCTCGTTCCAGCTGGGCGCGTCGGGGGCGCTGGGGATCGTCGGCGAGTCGGGCTCCGGAAAAACCACCGTGGCCCGGATCATCGCGGGACTGGAGCGCCCCACCAGCGGCACCGTCATCGTCGCGGGCGCCCCGCTCCAGGACCGGCGGCTGCGTGGTGCGGACCGCCGGGCCAGGGGACGCCGGGTCCAGATGGTCTTCCAGGACCCGTATTCCTCGCTTGACCCCCGCCAGCCGGTCGGCGCCTGCCTGGACGAGGTGCTGCGGTTCCACACCGCGGCCAGTAAGGCCCGGCGGCGAGAGCGGGCGCTGGAACTGCTGCACCAGGTCGGGCTCGACGAGCGGCACGAGAACCTCCGGCCAGGGTCGCTGTCGGGCGGCCAGCGGCAGCGGGTCGCGATCGCCAGGGCGCTGGCCTGCGATCCTGAGGTGCTGATCCTCGACGAGGCGGTGTCCGCCCTCGATGTCTCGGTTCAGGGACAAGTGCTCAACCTGCTCGCCGACCTGCGGGCGCAGTTGCACGTGGCGTACCTGTTCGTCTCTCACGATCTCGCGGTCGTGCAGCAGGTCACCGACGAGACGGTCGTCATGCACCGCGGCCGGATCATCGAGGCCGGCCCGACCGACACGATCCTACGGGAGCCAGCCACCGACTACGCCCGCCAGCTCCTGGCGGCCATCCCGCGCCCGGGCTGGCAGCCAGCCCGGGCGCAAGATCGGCGGGACACACCTTAGCCCGGTAATCCGGAATGAAAGCGCGGTACCGGGGAAGCTGACCGGGCTGGCGCCAGTGAGCTGCACCGCTCCCCCGGCGCCGGGAAGTGCGAGGTGACCGGCTCAGTGACGTCCGGTGAGCAGCAGACCACGGCCGGCCGATGCGCGTACCCGGTGGGCCCGGCGTGACCAGTGGCTCTGTCAGCTGCGCCCATCTGCACAGCGCCTGGGGCCCGGGGTGCCCGTACTGCTGTCAGTCTCGTGCTGATGCCCGCGCAGGAACCAGCACCCGCCCCGCGCCGCCCGCTGCCCCGGAGCCTGGCCTGCGAGACCCGGCCGGCGTCGCGCCGCGTGAACCTTCCACGCTCGCGGCCGGCGGGCCCGAGCCAGGTTCCGTCGCCGTGCCCCCGCCGCTGAGCGGCAATGCCGCGGCCTAGCGTCGGCTGGCCCGACGGCGACCGCTGAGGAAGGCCGATGACGCACCGGCGGCCTTCGCCGACGGGCCTCGCATAGGTCAGCTGGCGGGGAAGAAGGCCAGCCGCTGGATGGAGCTGTCGCCGTTGACGGCTTCCGCGTCGCCGCCCATCCACAGCCCGGCGCTCGTGGTCAGCGACCCCTTCCAGCCCTGGCCGCGGCCGGTGCTGGACGTGTTGTTCCAGGTGCTGATCGCCTTCCCGTAGCCAGGGTCGGCGGGGTTGACGTCGATGGCGCCGATCCCGTAGTGCGTCTGCTGGCCGGCCGAGATCTTCTTGCCATTGATGTAGACC